>JACLAD010009437.1_pt1 | contig 30516 bp, 25 predicted proteins | sample 8027901 | NCBI WGS metagenome assembly JACLAD01 (sample SAMN15725071, study PRJNA655200) | protist metagenome | isolation source: fluorescence activated cell sorting (FACS) single amplified genomes of... | place: Spain: Blaines Bay Microbial Observatory, Mediterranean Sea | collected 2016-07-05 | reverse complement strand
CTGCAGTGAGCTACCAACTATATTGAATCGCTCAAACCACATACCGACGTTGATCAGACCACAAATGATCCAAACTGCGACCAAGTTATTGCGAACTTTTTTACGCCACAGAGGAATGGGGGCGATGACGTTACAGAAGACCATCAAGTAGAAGGCTAAAAGTGGAAAAGAGACGGGTTGATCACCGGTGAGTGACCAAGTGGCCATGTGTCCAAATGGCCTGAAGTAGAAGACGGCACGTTCATAGGGACTACCACTGTACCAAGCGATGAAGAACTCGGTCGCATAGGCATACCCTACAATCATCGAGGTGAACAGGATCACCTGACAAACTTTGTTGACTACGTGGTAGCTGATGTAGTCCTCCAATCGGAACACCACCCTTACTGGAATGAGCACAGTCATTACCATTGCCAGTCCAGAGAAAATTGCCCCTGCAACAAAGTAGGGTGCAAAGATTGTGGTGTGCCAGCCAGGAATCGATGCCATTGCAAAGTCCCAAGACACGATAGAGTGGACTGAGAAAACCAAGGGTGTCGCCAAAGCTGCAAAAATCAAGTAGCCCCGCATAAAGTGGACCCACTGGTGATTCGTTCCACGCCAACTCATTGCAAAGATAGCATAGATTTTAGCCTGCAGCATCTTGCCTCTCCTTTTGGCTTCATCTCGCATGATTGCCATATCAGGAACTAGTCCCAGCAGGAAGAACATTATAGAAACAGACATGTAGGTCGTAACCGCGAAAACATCCCAAGCTAGGGGAGATTTGAAGTTCACCCAGAGGTAGCGCTCATTCGGATAAGGAATCAGCCAATATGCTAACCAAGGGCGACCAGTGTGAAGGAGTGGGAACAACCCCGCTGTCATTACAGCAAAGACAGTCATTGCCTCAGCACTACGATAAATTGCAGTTCTCCATGGTGCTCGAGTCAAGTAGAAGACAGCCGAGATCAGGGTTCCTGCGTGGCCGATGCCAATCCAAAAAACGAAATCAGTGATGTAGAAGCCCCAGGCGATGGGGTGGCTGATCCCGCTATTCCCAATTCCAACATCAACTTGTATCGCTAGGCTGACTGCACCAAGTAGCAGAGCGGAGAGGAAACCCAAAACAAGTAGGAAGTAGGAAGGATGCGGTTTTTCGAGCATCTCTACCATATCATCATTGATCCGGGCATAATTGAAGGTGGTTGCCCGAATACCGGGGTGCCCCTTGTGCTCGTCGATTTCTTCGCGAAAAGGACGATTACTTGAGGTTTCCGTTACCGTTCCCCCAATCGTTGTGGAAGCCATTAATATCTCCTGTTTTGAGAGTAAGCTGTGGCTCAGTGAGCCGCGCCGTGTTCGTTACCATACAAGCCTGCGACCTCTTTGTGGTTGACCTTGCGCAAATAGGTCACCGCAGGCTTGTAGTTCATTTCTGGGAAAATCTCATACTGGCGATCACGATTTTCTTTGTCGGGATCAGCGAGTAGATCCGGCTTTCTCTTGGCTAGTTGTGATACTTTGCTGTTTGGGTCAGCTAGGTTGCCAAATGTAATGGCTTTGGTTGGGCAGGTCTGCTGGCAGGCAGTTACGACTTCACCATCTTGTACATCTCTATCTAGATCGCGTGCTGCATACTTAGCCTCTGTCAAACGATGTACGCAGAAATTGCATTTTTCCATTACTCCCACTGCTCGAGTAGTGATGCTCGAGTTCAGTTGCTGATCTAGTGGAGCCGGGAACTCATAGTCAAACCAGTTGTATCTTCGAGCCTTATAAATGCAGTTATTCGAGCAATAGCGTGTTCCGACACAACGATTGTAGATCATTGCGTTGAGTCCCTCTGGATTATGATAGGTCGCATAGACCGGGCAGACAGGTTCACAACCAGCGTTGCTACACTGTTGGCACATAACTGGTGCAAAGCGTGTTTCGGTTTCATCCTGATAGCCTTCAAGGTAGCGCTCCATTCGAATCCAGGACATTTCGCGGCCAACTGCAGCGCGCTCTTTACCGACTACAGGGATGTTGTTTTCTGCGTAGCAAGCTACAACACAGGCACTACAGCCGTTACAGCGATCCAAGTCGACTGTCATCCCCCAGCGGTAGGGCTTATAGTAGGTCGCAGTCTCAGAACGATCCGGATAGAATTCAACAATTTCCTTCGGACGATGATGTCCCCCTCCGTGGCCTGCTTTGTCACTAGTCAGAGCTGCTACCGTTGTAGCTGCAGCAATGTCGCGACCCAACTGACGTGGGTTACCGTCCAGATTGACAGTATAAGACTTGATAGCGGTCGGCACTACTTCTGCCTTCGTGCTGACGAATGCTAGATTGCCGGTTTGGGTATCAGTCTTAGCAGGCAACAGGTTCATTACGTTGATGCCAAAACCGTCCGCTACAATGCCACTTGATGTATGTCCTTGGCCAATCGGAATGGCAACAGCTTCTCGGTGAATTCCGTAGCTAAGGTATACAGTAGCGTTCAGGCTGCCTTGTGGTGTACGAATTTCAACAACACTTCGCTCCTTAATGCCTAGTTGTTTGGCTGTGTCAGGATGGAGTTCAGCCCAAGAGTCCCAAACTATTTGGCTGATTGGATGCGGTGTTTCCTGCAACCAAGGCTTGTTTGCTCCGCTACCGTCGAAGTGGAAGACAGAAGGTGCTGGAATGAGTGCTAAACCGCTTCCTCCAAGAGATGGTACCTGATAAGCAACACCGGTTACCTCATTTTGTAGGCTGATTGCGCTGCTCCAGCGTGGTGCCTCAAAAACTCCTCCATTTTCCAGAGTCTTGATCCAAAAGTTCTCAAATGGACCAAAGTAACGACTTTGATGAACTTGAGCCCAGCGTTCATAGATATAATCACGATAATTCGTGATTTCGGCAAAAGCCTGTGGATTGATCTGCTTTGCTGCAGCGATCATCACATCTTCACGGGCTCGTGCATCAAACGTGTTGACAGGAGCCATCACCGGTTGCTGAATGCTGAATATGCCAGGACTTGGTATGGCATCTCCCCAGCTTTCGTAAGCAGTGAGGGCCGGGAGCACTAAGGTTGCCTGCTGGTTAGTTTCATTTTTACCTGCAGCAAGAGCAACGACCTTAGTCTTTTTCATTGCTTGTGCGAATCCAAGACTTGCTGGCAAGGTATGCAGGGGATTTGAATCATCAACGATTAGTAATTTGACTTTCCCAGCATTGAGATCCGACAATAATTGTAAGATTTGACTGTGAGAGGTGTCTTCGCTCGGTTGTTCAGATTCATGAAATCTTAGAGTTTTGCCAAGATTACCCGCTGCTGCGTTCAGGATGAACACAGCAATATGTGTAGCTGTTGCCTGCTCACTGCTATTCCAGGTACCTCCAGCTACCGCAAGAGAGGAAGCCTGATGGAATTCTTCGGCGAGAGTTTGGATTTTTTCTGCTGAGATACCAGTCTCACCAGCAACAAGTTCCGGTGAGTAGGGAGATAGGTAATCACTCAGAAAGTCATGACGGGGATCACGCTGATGAATAGCGTGGGCCATGGCCAGAGCAATCATCGCTTCTGTGCCGGGGTTGGCTGACAACCATTCGTCAGCTCTTGCTCCACTTAGTGACTGATGAGGGCCAACGTGGACATATCGGTTTTTCTTTCCATCATTGTAGGCGTGCATGTCGGCAAAGCGCCGAGCATTTTGCACAGTATTGCCCCAAGTTTCGATGAAATCTGCACCGAAGTTGACTAGTAATTCAGCATTTTCAAAAGCGTAGTCTGGAAGATCACTTCTTCCAAAGGCAATCTCGCAAGCACGTTGCTCTGAGGCGCGACTGATGAGATTGAAGGCAATACGCTTTCCACCACCGACTTCATTTAGCCAATTGTCGATAAAGTTACCTTCGCTACCAACAGCAGGTCTACCAAGGTAGACAATCTGACCTGCAGATTGTTGTACCAGATTTACAAATTCACTCTGAGCATCTTCCCAAGAAACGTTGTTACCCCCAGAAGTGGGCCGAGCATGTCGTTCTGGATTGTACAGAGTCTGTAGGGAGGCTTGGCCTCTTGCACAGAGCGCCCCTTGGTTATGAGGGTGGTTTGGGTTCCCTTCCGCTTTTTGAGCTCTGTATTCGCGAGCAGTGATCATCATCCCACAAGCAGCATCACACTCTCGACAGGTAGTCATATACTGATAGCCAGTATTTGGCATGTATTCGAAGTCGACAGGTGGAATCAAAGCTGGAATGATCTTTTCTGGTTTTTGTTCACAACCAGCTGCTACAGCAGTTGTTCCACCTATTGCCATGAATTTGAAGAGATTACGTCGACTTAGGCCTTTTTTCATATATCAACTCCTATAGGTCAATCAATAGTGGCATGTGTAGCAGTCGAGCATGTTGGGGTTATGGTGGTTTCGCTCATTGACTAGGTATGCTTGAGCTTCTCTTCGGGCATCGTTATCTTTGGCATTGTTCCATCCTGCCATTGTGCTCATAGCGCGCTTACGCTCAATGGCCCCTTCCACTTGTAAGTGGCACTGCATGCACCACCCCATCCCACCAAAATTCTGATCTACCACATGGGCAACTTCCATCTCCTGCACACTTCCATGACAGGACTGACAGCGCTGGTCCCCTCCATTTCGAAATAGCATCACCCTACAGGATAAGGAGCGAGGATCTGCATTCAGGTCACAGCCGTTGCCCGCACCATCTATGAAGCGGGCAGCATCTGCATTGATGTGTTGTTTGTGAGGAAAGCGGACAAAGTCTGGGATGTCATGAAGCTTTACCCAGGGAATGGATTCTCCTTTTGCCCAGAGATCACGCATTTTGTCTACTTCTGGGTGCTCAGCTTGTACCAACTCTTGTCCATGAGGACCATGACAACCAACGCAGGTACTTACAGGTGGTATTCCGGAAGAATGTGATCGCCGAGCATAAAGATGGCAGTATTGGCAAGCAATGCCATTCTGGCCAACATGTAGTTTGTGGCTGAAGGCGATGGGCTGTTCTTTTGGTTCAGTAGAGATCGGGAAGATCGCAAAAGAGTTCAGTGGAGAAAGTAATAAGAATAAGGTTCCCAGCACGAGAGTGCTAATACCTAGTCGCAGTGAGATCGGATAGGATCGCATGATACTCCAGTTATCGATTAAGTACGGAAGTGAAATCAAAACCACACCGTTTGAGGAAGATTCAATTTAGTTCTAAAGGACTGCCACACTGAAAAACATTTTTTTGGCTTAGCTGCAAGACCTTAGTTTAATATTTTTCGGTGATGGGTATGGAAGGATTCGCTGTTCTGCCAGAATATGAAAACAATCTGATTTTTCTAGGCGAGTCATCGTTTGCTAGAGAGGGAGAAGAAAAAGCCAATTTGGATCCAAAAGTTAGCGAGAAATCGAGAAGTGCGACAGATTTCGCCAAGGATTAATCGGTCGTTTGTTCGCGTGGATTTCATAATGTAGGTGTGAACTTGTGCTACGCCCTGTATTACCAGTGTAGCCGAGTAGTTCTCCACGCTGAATGAATTGGTTTGCTTGTACCGCTAGACGGGACAAGTGACCGTAGCGTGTCATGTAATCAGTGGGTTTGAAATTTTTTATCGAAATACCAGACCCATGATCAAGCTCTACCAACAGCCCATATCCGGCTGCGGGTCCAGCTTTTCGGACAATTCCATCAGCTGGAGCATAGATTGGAGTTCCAGCAGGTCCTGAAAAATCTATGCCGCTATGGAAAGCTGGAAGATTAGTGAACGGGTCACGTCTTCTGCCGTAGTGTGAACTGACTGAAGAGTCTTCAACTGGAGCAATCGTCGGAGTACTCCGCCAGAGAATTTCATTACCACTGATTTCTTCATAGAGTCGCTCTAAGGAATGATGAGTCGAATGATAGGAGCTTAACTCTTGTTCTAAAATCACACGTGGATCCAGAGGCTCTGCACCCAATTGTGGTTCTTCTACTGGGAGTAAAGATTCTTCGAGAAAGGGACCACCTTTGCCACCCTCGTTTTCGACAGGAGTCACAGGGACTTCTGCCAACAAACGAATACCTGTGATCTCTTGAATTTTTTCTGTAAGTTGCCGTACCTCTTGTTCACGGGCCTGCATCAGTACGGCGTATTCAGCTAGCTCCTGCTCAGCAGCATTCAAATTTTGTTTTAAGTCCCAAATCTCTTCTTGAACCAACTCTGAGTTGACCGGAACAGTCAGATTTGCTTTCTGTGACAGCGTCAGGTGGTGAAAATCTTTGCTGATTATATTCAGCCAGTTGAGAGGATCTGCTTCAAGGACTTTGGTGTCCAGCAGAACCGCTCTACATTGATAAGATCCCTGCTGACAAGCTAGGGAATGGATCTGTTGGATGTGGTACAGAAGATTTTGCTGAGTAGCACTTTTCTTCTGGGAGTGCGTTTCCAAAGTAGCCAGTTGATCACGCAGTTCCTGAACCCTGTTTTCCAAGACTTCAACGCGCTCAGCTTGGCTGGCGGCAATCTCCATTCTTTCATGAATGTGAATCTGTTGTAATTGGCGTTGGGCATTCCATTGCTGTTGTTCATGCAACTGAATACTTTGCCAAATAACCATCCCACCCAAAAACAGGAATAAGCCTAATGCAAGTAGGGCTGCGGTGACCAGTGGTACAGGACGTAAAGGGAAGTGTGTGATGCCTGTTCCATTGTGCCGAAGCAGCAGGATCGATAAATGCGGCATTCGAAAACTCAAAAAAAGATAGTTGCTCGAGCAATCAGTGTTGGACTTCCGGTCTTTTCACCAGATCATACAGTCTAGCACCGATGAAGATTTCAAGTAATTCAGGATCAATATGATTGTCTTTTGCTTCAAAGCCCAAAATTTTTAGTGCCCGCTCAGCAGGCATCGCTTTCTTGTACGGGCGATCCCAAGCAGTTAGCGCATCGTAGATGTCAGCGATGGTCATCATCTTTGATTGCAGTGGAATTTCATCACCAGACAGTTTGCGTGGGTAGCCTTTGCCGTTCATTTTTTCGTGATGTGCGTAGGCAATGTCTGGAACATCCTCTAGGTGTTCTGACCAAGGAATGATTCTTAGAAAATTATAAGTGTGCGTGACGTGTGACTCGATTTCATCACGATCCCGTTGGTTCAAGGACCCTTTGGGTACAGAAAGCGAGGCTGCTTCATCTGCTGAAAGATACGAAACCGGTAAGCCAGTCGAAGGATGTGGGAAGGTTTGTGCTGCTATGACTTGCAACTGATCAAATCCTCCCTGGTCCAGAACAGTTGGTTCGTTGCATCGAATGATGAACTTTAGCTGATCATCCAATTGCAAAAGTCGTTCATTCATCTCTTGTTGAGTCAACTCTACTTGTTGAAGTGAGTTTTCTTGAGATTCTTCCAGCAAGTAATTCAGTTGCTTACGGGTATATTGAAGTTCGGTCGCCATCCGGATCAAACGGAAACGATCCATGACCGCTTGCTGTTCTTCAGGATAAAGTTTCTTAGATTTGACCAGAACTTTCTCACGTACGCCAATTTTGCCAAAATCATGAAGGAGAGAGGCATAGCGAATCGTGTTGAATTGATCAGGGTTGTAGCTGATATCAGCAAAACGTCCCTCGGACAGTGAACTTACCGTCTCTGCTAGAGCTACGGTGAGCGTAGCAACTCGGCTTGAATGTCCGGAAGTCGTTGGGTCTCTAGATTCGATGGCTTTCACGCTCGCATTGATGAAACCGTCGAATAGAATTTGGATAGACTCTAATAAGGATGCATTTCTTACCGCAACCGTTGCCTGAGATGCCAGAGATTCCATTAAGCGCATGTGGTAATCACTGAACGGAACGACTATTTGGTCAACATCTTCTTCAGTATTTAAAACGGCATCTCCGTCGATCTTGCAATTGATGAGTTGGATCACACCAAGAACCTCACCACGCTCATTGCACATTGGAACGGCAAGCATTGAGCGAGTCTTATAGAACTGCTGCTCATCGAATTCACGACCACCCCAGACCAGATTAGAATCATGTAGTTTGTACACATCATCGATCCGAATCGACTGGCTGGTGCGTGCCACATAGGCATTGATCGTGCTGAAGTCGAGAGGAAGAACTTTCTCCTGCAGTTGGGATGTGTCTCGTGAAAGATTAAGTGCGCTGTGGAAACGCATTTGTTTGTTAGCGAGGTAGTTGCTCTGTTCGTGAGGAGTGTCTGGAATCTGTTCGATCAGGTAGATGCTGCATCCATCTGCGTTGGTAAGTTTCATCGCTTTCGCGGCGATCATACGCAGTAACTTGTCCAGATCTTTTTCGCTGGATAGAGCGATCCCAAGTTCGTTCAACTCGGAGAGAATTTCATCCGATTTGCTGACATTTGAATGTGTTCGAGTTCTATCGTGTAGGCGGTTGAAAAACTGACGTAGTAGAAAATTCCAACGCGTGGGTGTCAAATAAGCTAGGGGGTACCATTCGATCGAAGGATGTTCTGGCGGTTCTGCAGCCAAGGTTGGTCCCTCCTCCAAAACAACGATTCCTCCACCAGACTGAAGATAAAGAGTCAGATGGGATTGCCACTGGAAAAGATCACGGCTACGCATAACAATCAGACAGGTTGTTCCCTCAGTTGTATGAGGTAATTCTTCCAGCGAAGCGTAGGCAACGGAGGATACTCGTTGCAGTGGATCTGCAAGAAATTCCTGATGTAATTTGTCTGTGCCCTGTGGATAGAACAGTCGGGAGTCAACCATGATCTATAGATCTATGAAATCGAAATGATTCTAAAACTTTTTATCAAGAGGAGAAGATTCTCACAATCAGACGGGTGCTGCAAGCGGAACATGCAGAGGTTGGCGCATCAATCCAAGTCTTGCCGTTAATTGATCCAAATGCCCCACAGGAAGCCAGAGACGTTGAACATGATCTTGTCGCAGTAGCCAGCGGATAAACTGTGAGTCTGGTGGTAAATCTTCGGCCAGTTTTTGTTGTTGTTTTTCTAGAAAATTAGCCAGAAGCAAGGCATGTCGTTGACGTAGCGTCTCTTCAAAAAGGCCCATCAAGCCCATCAGTTCACGTTCAAAATGGTTGAATAATCTTTTCGATTGTTCGAGCGATTGAGGGCTCTGTTGCTGTAATTTCCGAGTTTGATGCTGAAAAACAGGATACCAACTGTGGACCAAGTAATCATTCCATTCGGCGAGAGTCTGAATAATCTGCATTGCCTTCTGCAAAGGATTGGTCAGGCTGAAGCGCGAGGTGCTACCGACTTGTTGCTGAAGCAGATTAATTCTGAGTTCACATAGTAACAGCTCTTGGAGGTAATCACGCAGGTTCTGCTGATTCTCTTTAAAAAGTTTGTAGGTGGCAGTTGTGACGAACGGAGCATCAGGCCAGCCTTGTAAGCATTCAAGGAGTAGATCTGAAGACCAGCTTGAAATATTACCATTTTTCAGTGTTTGCCAAGTGAGATTTTGTGGAAGTACCCTGTTTGTCTTGCCGCTAGGTTTTGCACCGCTGTCAAGAACCATATCCCACCAGCCGACACCAAGTTCATGAGCTAGTTTTTCAGCAGAATCCTTAGTGCTCCGAAGAATGATCCAGCAATGCTCTCGACGAACGTTTTGTGTGTTGAGCAGCTCTCCAAGGTGATTGGAAATCGTCGTGACAGTAGTTGCATCTAGCATCAGTAGATTTCCACCCAGACTCAGGTACTGAAGCAAAGCCTCTTCAGAAGCTTTCCAGCGGTAGGTCGAGAGTATTAAACCCAGACGGAGACTTGGGAAGTCACCTTCTCTAATCAACCAATCGCTGTGATAACCCAGTCTTTGCTGTGTTGCCTGTAGCTGCTGCAGGGTTTGTCTATACCGTTCTGCTTCAGCTACTGCGAGCATCTGACTTTGTCAGTTACCTAAATAGAACAGGTCACCCCATCCTATTCGGCTACAAAACCGTGCATGAACCTTTCGACTCACACGGCTCCCCATAGTTATAGCGTTTGACAATCGCACCACCCTCATGCTGCCACCCCGTGGGCTTGGTCATGACAATGTCTGTGAAGAAGAGTTAGGTTGGTTTCCTTGTTGTTCCTGTGGTTTCCGTCAATATGATGGACTTCCACAAGATCACGGGATGTGAGGAAGAGTTCACATCTTCCACACTTTCCTTCCTGTTTCTTCATTAATTTCGCAACTCTAGGCGAGATGGTTGGCTCTTTACCCATCCGTTTTGACCAGTAGGCCCAATCTCCATCAAAAGGAGATTTGGAAGGGTTAATCATAGCGTGTCGGATTATCTTGTGATCAGAATGCTCCATCAGGAATTCCCCTGAAGCAGTCATGAATCGCCAATTATATCCTCCATGTCTGCGGAAGTATCGATCTCTGATCCATATCTTCCCTTTGTGAGAATGGTTAAAACACGCCCATCTCCACAACTTCTCGTACATCCGGTGTTTTAGGTATTCAAAGGTCTTCCTAGCCACTGTTGTGCAATGGTATCTACTCCAACCTCTGATGATCGGATTAAGTTTTGAAATCAGAGCAATCTGATTCATTCCCTTATGCCGTTCAACTACCTCACCGACTTTAGCGAGATGTCGTTTGGCCGCATCTTTGGATGGCTTGATAATGGTTTTATGACCCAATTTGGTCGTCTTGTCCCGATACAGCCTTACTTCACAACCCAGAAAATCAAAACCAGCTTTGCCGTCCAGATTTTCTATGGTGTGGGCAATTCTCGTCTTAGACGGTTTGAGTTCTAAACCCATTTCTGCCAGCCAATCGGAGATTATTTCTTTTGCCTTTTCCACGATGTCCTTGTCTCTGTGGATAACCACAAAGTCATCCGCGTAGCGGATGATAGCCATCGCTTTTCTGGCATCTCTCCTATTGCCACACGATGGTGGCAGTCCTTCTCGCTTCACTCTGGCCTTGGTAGATTGGAAGAGATCCTCATCCAATCTGTCCTTGACGTGTTCTTCCATACCGTCTAATGCAATATTCGCCAACAGAGGGGAGACTACCCCACCCTGTGGTGTACCTGCTTCAGATTTCTGAAAGACACCATCGTCCAGAATTCCTGCTTTCAACCATCCTTTAATGATCTTACGCAGTCTAGGATAGGTGTTTACCTTCCTGAGAAGGGCATCATGATCAATGTTGTCGAAGCATCCCTTAATATCGGCATCTAAGACGAAGGAACCTCCGGCTTTTCTTCCGATAGCTTTGTAGATTGCTTCTATTGCATCATGTGCGGCTCTACCTGCTCGGAATCCATAACTGTTCGGCTCAAACTTGGCCTCCCATTCTGGTTCCATTGCGAGTTTCACAAGTGCTTGCTTAGCTCTATCTTCCATCACGGGAATTCCCAGAGGACGAACCTCGTTCTTTCCTGCTTTTGGAATGTAGATCCTTCTGACAGGTTTGGGTTCTTTGCTCCAGTCGATTTCCTCGACCAGCCGGACTCTCTCTTCTGGCGTCAATTTCTTGACCCCATCGATTCCAGCGGTTTTCTTCCCGCTGTTGTCCTGTGTTACCCTGCGTACTGCCAGCAGCTTTGCACATTTTGACTTGATTAGAAGCCGTTGAAGTTTGTGAACCTTAACGGTTTCTTCTCTTTTGGTGGCTTGATAGATTCGCTTTTGTAGCTTGAATACATTCTTTTCCACGGTTGCCCATGGAATCTGATTCCATTTATACCTACGAGTTTCCTCGTGGCTCATAACTTTTGTACTACTACTCATGACTCTATCTTCCATAACTAAGTGACCACGTCTGCATATCCTTGGAGTTACCCAAGGCGTTGGCTTCTTGGTCAGTCCTGCCCCATGTAGGCATTCGGCTAGCTACCTTCTCAGTCGAACTGAGGGCGCAACATGGGGTTACTCCGTTCCGCATACTCGTTATTGCGCTGGACTTAGACTCCTGCTTTCTGCCGGTGACGCTCAAGGGTATCGAGATGACCCCTTTCACGGTCATCCCCTCACGGTCACTCACCATTTTGGTTACAGCGTGACAACTTGCTTTCGCTGCTTTCGACGTAACGACATTTAACACAGGTTCCTGATCGTAGTCATATCCAGCTCTGCTCGGGACGATTCGTGCCTGCAAGTTGGCACTTAGACCCTTTTCTCCCATGCTTGCGACCTGTGGGTTGCTAATCCACAAACCGTGAGAGATGCTGTTACCCCGATACCGAGGGAGAAGGAATTTCACCTCCACAAGTATGCGACAGTCGCTCATTAGATGATCTTTATTCCCAGACGCCAGTAAGTGTGTTTGGGGCTACACCCTTCAACACGCTAAGTGTCTGATAATTTGGATCAAAAGCGACATCGGATCGCACGAATGGTACGTCGTCTTCAACATAAGGAGCGTTATTTCCTTGGTTGAAGTCATTGTTTGAAGAGCTGGATGATGGATTGCGACGGTTGTCCGAAGGTCCTCCACTGGGATATTCATTACCGTAAACAGCGGGCCCATCGTCAACGCTTCCCCCACTCCGTTCTGTCCCTTCTCGAGAATCTAAGAAGCGCACTTGATTGGCAACAATCTCTGTTCGGTATTTTTTTTGACCCTGCTGATCGTCCCAACTACGTGTCTGCAATTTACCCTCAATATACACCATCGAACCTTTTTTCAGATAGGACTGTGCTTGATCAGCTAGGCGATCCCAGGCCACGATATCGTGCCATTCGGTTTTTTCCTGTCGTTGCCCCTGTTTGTCTCTCCAGTATTCAGAAGTTGCGATAGAAAATGAGGCGACAGCGTTGCCAGATTGAGTATATCGGATCTCCGGGTCACGACCCAGCCTGCCGATCAGCATAACTTTATTGAGCATACGTTCTCCTTATTTAGCGTTTTGACAGCAATCCCAAAGCGAGTCTGAGCTTGATTTCAAAGCCTTCTGCTTCTGGAGGAAGGCTTGCTAGCACGGTCAGAATCTCTTTTTCTGCAAAACCCATGTTTTTTAGGGCAGATTGTAGAGAGGCTGTTTCACCCGATGGTATGACGGATGATGTTGCCTTGCCAGTAATCAAGGCAGATTCTAGTCCTTGGATGGGAGATTTGCTGAAGCTGTCTTTCAACTCCAGGCAAAGCCGAGCCGCAGTTTTTTTGCCGATGCCTGGAACTTGACTGAGGGTGTTGACGTCTTCACGCAGGATGGCTTGAACAAGATTTCGTGGTTCAAGTACAGAAACAATGGTCAGCGCCAGTTTTGGGCCGACTCCAGATGCCTTGAGGAGACGTTCGAACAATTGTCTTTCGGCTGTTGTCTCGAACCCATATAGGCTGATTTCATCCTCGCGCACACTGGTGTGAATGTGTAAGCTGAGTACTTCACCGACAGAGTGTCTGTTACCAAGCTCTTGGGGTACCTGCACGAGGTACCCTACTCCACCACTAGTTTGTAGGACTAAGCGCTGTTCTTCTACAAGCGAGACATCCCCACTTAGATAAGCGATCATTGTATGATCAAAGGCTTAGCGCGTTCCCCAAATAGAGCGGTGCCCAGTCGAATCATTGTTGCCCCTTCTGCAATGGCGATTCGGTAATCAGAGGACATCCCCATCGAAAGTTCCGTGAAAGTAGTCAGATTAAATTCATTGCGGAGCTTTTCAAGCCAAGTACGAAGTTGTGCGAAAGTTCTACGGATTTCGTTTGCGTCATCTGTGGCTGCAGCCATAGTCATCAAACCTCTACAGCTCAGCCACTGACAATCCTGTGCCTTCTCTAATAACCTGCACAAATTATCGTAGTCACTGACTCCACTTTTGCTGTCTTCTTGCGATAGATTGGCCTGTAGTAGAATTTGTATGGATTGTCTTTGCAGAGCACACTGCTTTTCGAGTAATTCCAATAATTCTTGGGAATCAACCGAATGAATCCAGTCGAAGCGCCCCGGGCAGAAGCGAGCCTTATTTTTTTGCAAATGCCCGATCAAGTGCCATTCGATACCTGGCTTCTGTAGTCTTTCAATTTTTTCTGAGGCTTCCTGAACCCGATTTTCACCGAAGCGCACCTGTCCAGCTTGGAAAGCTTCTGCGATTAGTTCACTAGGATGAGTCTTCGAGACGGCAATCAACTTGATTTCTTCTGGAGAGCGACCAGCCTCTGTTGCCAATTCAGCTAGTTCAGCACTCAGTTCGGTTAGACGCTCTTTCAGACTCATTGATTTGTACTACCCTGCAACTGTTCATCCCATAGTCCCTTTTTTTTGTTCCGGGCCATTGCTTCGGCAGCCAAGAATTGCTGTTCATCAGGATTGGCGCCTTCCGTTAGCAAATAGAAGGACCAGCCGTTTTGCACCATCCAGAGATTAACGTTTGTGTCGCCAGATAAAACAATGCCGTTGAGCCGATAAAGTTCTTCTTGAAGCTCATACTCAACTCTGACGGATCGACCACTGAAGGACTTACCCAACTCAAAAGCTACTTTTTTCTGGAACCATTCGTTGTATTCTTTGCCTCGGTTAATCGACAGCTTAGGAGACACATACTTTAGGTAGACTCGAATTTCCTGTCGACTTAGGTTGAGGCTACTTTTCGAGAGTTGATAAGTCCATTTTCGGAACTCACCACGATCGTCGATTCTTAGCCAAATACTCTCAGAATCTGCTACACGAGATATGGCACCACTAACTATCTGACGCTGTGGAGCGTTCGTTGTTACACTATTTGTCTTATTCTTGTTCTTGGCTCCTTCGAATAGCTGGCTACGGATGCGCTCCGTATCAAGTAGAGAAGACTGGGCAAATGGCAGTGCTGGAAGCCAACAAATCAGAAACAGGAGCAAAATGAGGTGCTTCATTGGGTTTCTGGTGAAAATGGGTGGATTATTTGATTCCTGATGATCAGGAATCAGCCTGCAAAAAAGTTGCATCTCTGCAGGAGTCTTCGTAGATTGGGCTTCTTGTTCCGTTCTGTCAACCACAACCATTCCCTCCATGCATAACGGTCGTAGCCGGTTACTTCGCTTATGTTTGGTTTGGCTGCTTTGTTGGGGATTTACTCATTCCCTGCAGGCCCAGCCAGCTGATCTGCGTGTTGAGGCCCGCTCCTACATCTTTGATCCTGAAACAGAAATCTATCGCTATGAAGATGCCCGCTTCGAATGGGGTACTATCGCACTTGAAGGTCAGAAAGTCGAGTTCTTGCGCAAGGAAAACCTGATCGTTGCGCAAGGGTTTGTTCGACTGCGAGAAGGTTCGATTACGTTGATTGCTGAAGGATTGGAAATCAACTTAGATGACAACTCCGGTGTTTTTCGGGAAGTCTTCTTCTTCGATGCAAAAACTGAGGCTTACATAACAGCACGTGAGGTACGTCGTGTTCCAGAAGGACACTTCATCGGATATGACTGTACGTTCACAACTTGTAACCCTGAACAGCCTGCCTGGGAAATTCGTGGTAGTACGGTGCACTACTATCCAGAGAATTATTCTTCAGCTATTTCAACGAGTCTGCGAGTTCGGGGTGTCCCGATCTTTTACTTCCCCTATCTGGCTTGGCCCACAGTCACACGAAGGCAAACGGGTCTACTACCACCGGAGTATGCTCTACAAACCTCGAGCATTGAAAAGTTCAATCTAGGCTATCGTCTCTCCCTTCCATACTTTTGGGCGATTGAACGAGAGCAAGATCTCACGATCCGTACTGAGTGGGTACAGTTCCGAGGGTTGGGTCTGGGGTTGGATTATCAGTATGCTTTCAGCGAGAATTTGCGAGGTGAGGTCAAGTTTTTACGCTATTTCGAACGTGATCCTCGGAATCCACAAACAGAGTCTGGCCAGCTTGCACCAGAAGATGTGAATCCGAATACCTTGCGCCCAGAGCGCTACAAGTTGATTCTCAATCACAACCAACAGCTAGACGAGCGAAGCCGGCTGATTGTTTCTGGTCTAGTTTACAGTGATAGTCAGTTTCAGCGAGAATATGAGGGAGTTCGTAACCCTGAACCAAATTATGCACAGAGTTTTACCGGATCTGTCAACTATCAGTACGATTCCGGGAGCGTTACGCTGTCCGCATCTCAGGAGAAAGTCTTCCAAGAAATTGCCTTGCTGAACTGGGCAACCGACCCTACCCGGATTCAACGTCTCCCAGCACTCAGTTTCCAATTTAGTGAACAACCCTTCCGAACAGTGGATCTGACAATGTCGGCTGCGGGATCACTCGTCCGCTACTTCCGTGAAGAAGGCTATAATGGGACTGGATTGGTGGTTAATCCAACACTGCGTTACCGACGAAATATTTTCCAGTATTTCAAAGGCATCTTGGGGCTTGGTCATTCAATATCTACTTACGACGTTTGGTCTCCCAGTGCATCTGACCCCTCTGATCAGTATACTTTCCAGATTTGGACAGCTGATTTGGAATTCAATACTACGTTGTCAAGGATCTGGGCATCAGAGAGTGATCTCTACAGTCGCTTTAAGCATCTGATGACTCCCAGAATTCGTTATGACTACATTGAGGACGTACCCCAGAATTCTATTTCTGGTGTGCCGTTCGGAGGTGGCATTGCTACGCGTCGCCTACTTGAACTGCGATTAGATAACATTTTGCTGGCCAAGCGTCGCCAATATGAACCATCGCAGCGTTTCACAAGACGTTCTTTCTTGCGTCTACAGGAACAAGGATTTCCGGAAACTCTGTTGTTGCGTTTGCAGAGCCTTCAAGACCGTGAATTTGCTAGTCGTAGTAAGTTGCAGGAAGTGTTGGAATCCATGTTTGGTGAGGCACTCGATGAGGAAAATTTGCTGCAAATTCTTGCAGTGGTAGAGAGTGGCGTGGCTCTTCTTGCTGAGGATCAATCAGAGGAAAATTTGCGAATTGGCGAAAGTTTGGTGCTGGCCCGTTTGAATTTGATTCAACCATATGACTACCTGCGTGTGGAGGAAGACTACCAGTTTCAAGGTCCGACTCCAAAAGGCGATGAGACAGAACCAGGGGAACCATTATTACCCTTGAGAATTGAACTATCGCTGCAGCCTGGATCAGGTTTGGCGCTAAACTTTCGTAATCGGTACAACCACCAGCAGCAACGAACAGTTGAATACTCACTATCAGTAGACGTAAATGTTAGTCAGTATAGTAAAGCATCTGTTGCCTTCAGAGAAAACGAGAGTACTTACACTACACCGTATGGTCAAACTTTCGAAGCGGCCTCCAGCTTCAGTTTCAGCAATACCCACCAGGCTAGCGATGAGCTATCCTTCGGCTTTTCGGGAACAGTTGATCTTAATCCTGCCAGTACTGCATTTCGTCGTCGATTGGTTTCCGATACGGTTTTTCTAAGTTATCGTCCAGATTGTTGGACATTCAACCTAAGACTGGAGGAGCGAGTTGACAAAACTACAACAAGTGGAGGACAAGAGACGGAATACGTTGATCGAACAATCTTTGCCAGCGTGATTCTGGGAGGGGTCTTGTTGCCGGAACAAACGTTGCCAAGAGCCTTCTGATGTCACGATGCGCTTTGTGCTTATTGCTGCTCGGAGGATTGTTGCCAACTCTCACTTTGGGTCAGGTAGATCCTGAAGATTATCCAGAGATGCTGGAGCGGAGTTCGGAGACTCGTACGTTGTCACCAGAACCAGAAATGTTTTCAGGATCCTACAGGACCCGTGGTCGAGGTGTCAGCTTTGGAGTGGGATTCCGTCGATTAGATTTTACCCTCAATGACGGACAGACGAGAACTTTTGGTGATAGTACGGCAAATGGTATTGGTTTCCATATTAGCTATGTGGAACCTGAGAGAGCCCTTGAATATGAGCGACAGATCAGCCCAGTCGCTATTTCAAAAGAGATTCAGTACCAAGGAAAAAACTACAACTCACTAGAAGTTATCCAAAATAACGTCTGGTATTGGTGGGCGACTCCGCTTTCATCACGATGGTGGAGTCACTACGGAAGTGGTTTCCAATTTGCCCAGATTCGTCCAATTGCTGAGGACCAAACCAAAACCTATGTAGATGAAAGTTCACTTGTTTTTGGAGGTGGTCTGGGCTGGTTTGCAGTGCCCAGTTTGCTGCTGAGCTATCGATTTACACTAAGCTTCCACCTGTCAACGATGGGCATCTCTGAACATGATCCGATTTTACCCAGAAGTCAGGTGCATACGATTTACTTTGACTACTTCTATGCGTTGTAGCTTCTGGCTTGCCTTCGTGATGGGTTGTCCTAGAATCTGGCAACTTCAACACACAACACTATTTAGATCAACTTGAGATCGGCTTTTACATGACTTCCACCTTTCCTCTACTCTCTCTTTTGGTGTTTTCGCCGTTATTGGGTGTGCTCTTAGTATTGACCTTTCGGGATGCGCACCAGGGACGTGCAGCGCAGTGGGGAGCCGTAACCAGTAGTTTGGTGACAGCAATCCTTAGTTTGTTTGTTTGGACAGCTTTTCAGGAAGGAACTGCGGGATTACAACTAGTCGAGCGTTTCACTTGGATTGGTTCATTTGGCATTGATTATTTTCTTGGGCTGGATGGTCTGAATCTTTTTTTCTTAGTGGCAACAGCCTGGTTACAGCCCCTGATTTTACTGGCCTCCTGGAATATGCAGGAACGAGCTTGGCAGTTCAATCTCCATCTGCTTTTGCTACAGTGTGGTGTGTTGGGATGCTTTGTAGCACTAGACGTAATCCTGTTCTATGTGTTCTTTGAGTTGATGCTGATACCTTTATATTTCCTGATTGGTGGTTGGGGGCGCACTCAGAGCTTGGTCGCTGCAAATCGTTTCTTCATTTATACGGTTTGGGGTTCACTACTGATGCTCGTGTCCCTGATTTACACAGCGGTATTATTTTATCAGTCTGCAGGATATTGGTCATTTCAGATCACAGATTGGTACCAGTTGGAGATTCCAGTAGCTACTCAAGTTTGGCTATTCCTAGGCATGTTCCTGGCCTTCGCAATTAAGATCCCTCTATTTCCTTTTCACGGTTGGCTTCCTTCCTTCCATGAACAAGCACCAACAATTGGTTCTGTCGAGATGGCTGCCATCATGATGAAACTGGGACCATATGGTTTCCTCCGCTTTGCATTGCCAACGTATCCAGAAGCGGTGGCTTTATTGAGTGATTACCTGATGGTGCTATCACTCGTTTGCATCCTCTATGGTGGCCTAGTTGCGATTGTACAGACAAATCTGAAGCGCTTGATGGCCTATTCTTCCATTTCACATATGGGTTATATTCTGCTTGGGGTGTTTGCTCTAAATCAGCAGGGGATGACAGGTGGATTGATGCAGATGGTCAACTACGCAATCGTAACCAGTGCACTTTTTCTTTGTCTTGGAATGCTGCTCCATAAGAGCGAAAGCCAAGAAATTGGCAGTTTCGGTGGGCTCCTCAAGACGATGCCAATCTTCAGTGGATTTTTCATTCTCTTCAGCATGGGGTCAATAGGTCTGCCCGGACTCAACAGCTTCATTGGTGAGGTCTTGACAATGATTGGCGCAGCAAAGGTTAATCTCTGGTTTGGGGTGTTTGCAGCTGTTGGCGTCTTGATTGCCGCCATTTACATGCTCTGGATGGTCCAACGTGTTCTTTTTGGTCCAGCTACCAAGTCTCATCGTTCTGATCTGGGTTTGCGTGAAATTGTTGTGTTGAGCCCACTGGCATTTCTAGCTGTTTTGTTGGGAGTATACCCCCAACTGTTCTTCGACAAGGTAGAGCCAACGGTGTCCTTTTATGCCCAGCAGATTCAGGTTCAACCAACCTTACAGACTGTAGGTATTCCGGAAAAAGCACTTGAAAACGCAGAGCATCTTCCGTATTTTGCTGGATTTCAGAGCATACACTCTGCGGAAAGGTGACCGAGTGGCCGAAGGTGCACGACTGGAAATCGTGTGTGCGTGAAAGCGTACCGAGGGTTCGAATCCCTCCCTTTCCGCCAGCTATGCCCCTCCTGTTTCCTTGTGGGAAGCTGCAAATGGTTGGGTTTTGCGCAATCGAAAGTTTCGAACCGTGTCAGGTCTTAACGGAAGCAGCACTAAGATCCTGTAGATGTGCCGCAAAACTCAGCCTCTCCAATCCCCCCTACTAGCATGTCCTACGTTGTTCTTGCCCGCAAACTGCGACCACAACGGTTCTCCGATCTAATCGGTCAAGAAGTCATTGCGCAAATTCTTCAGAATGCGATTCGTAGCAACCGAGTAGCCCATGCATTTCTATTTAGTGGGTCTCGTGGGGTAGGAAAAACCAGTGCGGCTAGAATCTTAACAAAAGCTCTCAACTGCTTGGAGCCCGACAACGTTGATCCGTGCAACACATGCGAGAACTGCCGGGAAATCAGTAGCAATGCTTCTGCTGATGTGTACGAGATTGACGCAGCCTCAAATCGTGGAATTGAAAATATTCGGGAACTTCGTGAAAACGTAAAATACGCACCGGCTCGCTGTCGCTACAAGGTTTACATCATTGATGAAGCCCATATGCTGACGCTAGAGTCTTTCAACGCCTTGCTGAAGACCCTGGAGGAACCACCGAGCCATGTGAAGTTCATTCTGGCCACAACAGATCCCCACAAGGTGCCGGTTACTATTCTTTCACGATGTCAACGTTATGATTTCCAGCGAATCCCCTTGCAAAGGATGCTAGAATTTCTGGGCCAAGTAGCTGTTCAGGAAAATTTACAACTCAGTCCAAAATCATTGGAATTGATTGCTCGTCATGCTGCTGGAGGTATGCGGGACGCTCTGACAGCTCTTGATCAAGTACTAAGCTTTGCCGGTGAGCAGGCAAGTGAAGCTGAGGTGCGGCAGATTTTGGGAATTGCTGATGCCTCAATGCGTTTCCAATTGCTAGAATGCCTCTTCCGTAAGCAATTGGGACCTGCAATGCAGGCATTTCAGGAACTCTATCAACACGGATTTGACCTGCAGGAGTTGTTGCAGGAATTACTGCAATCAGTGAAAACTCTATCTCTTTACTTGGCTTTATCTGGAGATTTGAGCTTTGCAGAAGTCGCAGAGGATGAACAGGAGCAGTATCGTCAATTGGCTAGTTTGACGACACAAGGGGAGTTACAACAGATGTTTCATCTACTGATGCAATTGGAAGAGCAGATGAAACGTAGTGTTCATGCACGAATTTGCTTCGAGATGACGTTACTGCAATTAGCTTCTGTGCAGCCGTTGGTCGGAGTGAAGGATATGCTCCAGCAAATCCGCACATTACGGCAAGAGGTCGATGGAAGAGTTGATTCACCAGAGCTAGAGCCAGCAAAGACAACAGATCAATCAAATCAATTTCAGCCAACCAACCCTCCAACAAAACCTAGTTTCTATGCTTCAGCTACCAACGTAGCTTCGCCACCACCGGTTGTTGAGGAACCATCAGTATCCAATGAATTCCCCATCGAATCGTTTGAGGAGCGTACTTCTGTAGCTAAAACAGCAATCCAAAGGCTCAAGGCACAGGGTGGTGGAACAGGGTTGGAGCAAAAAAAAACTCCAAATTTCGGCGCTGAGCCGCAACAATCATTAAAACCTATTGAAGTCAGAGAGCCAAAGTCTTCAGAAAGTTGGTTAGAGGTTGTATCTGAACAGTGGGATGAACCAGAGGAACTCCCACTGAATTGGCAGGAATTCGTACAATTCGTGCACAGTCGCGCCTCGGTGATTGGTACGTTGCTGCGCACAGCGCTCCCTGTAGATTTGCAAGCTGATGTTTGGCAACTGCGATTTCGGCATCCGCCTGATTTGTTCAGTAAGGAACATCAGGTAAAGCTTGAACAACTGGCACAGGAGTTTGCTGGTAGATCAGTTCATATTCAGCGAGATGATCAGCCGACAACAGAAGGCACTACGTTGCAGGAATATGATCAATGGAAGAATCGGGAACTGAAAAGACAGCGGGAGAATCAAGCCCGTGAGGATGCTCAAGTGAAGAATATCCTTCAGGTCTTTGCTGGTAGCGAAGTCTACGATATTGAATTGCACTGAAGGGTGGGTTTACGCCAGCGAAAATTCACCCAAGAATCGACCATTTATAGGAGTGATTATGTTTGACATGGGCGAGCTGATGAAAAAAGCTCAAGAACTCTCCACCAATATGCAGGAGCAGCAGGAGCAGCTAGCAAAAGAAACCTACGAAGTCTCTGTTGGGGGAGAAATGGTCAAGATGACCTTCAACGGAAAACTCGAAGCGCAGTCTCTACAAATCGATCCTGAAGTAATCGACCCGAATGATCCCGAAACCCTCCAAGACCTCGTGCTGTCTGCTGTCAATGAAGGTATTCGCCAAGGACAGCAGCGGATGCAAACCGCGCTGACCCAGCAGTTTGGTAACTTTGGCAACATTGCAGCCAACCTGAACCTGCCTGGCTTCCCAAAGGCCTGAATGACAGACCTTATCCTTACTCCCTCCTGGTACCTGATCGAAGAAGAAGAGCCACGTAGCGGTAGCTTCAATATGGCTGCTGATGAATGGCTTCTTCGCCAGCAAAGTTCAGGAATGGTTCCTACTCTTCGGCTCTATCGCTGGAATCGCTGGACACTGTCATTGGGTCGTAATGAGAAGCTCGATGAGGAGTTTGATTTAGATTGGTGTCGTCAGCGGAATATCGTTGTGCTCCGTCGTACAACAGGCGGGCGCGCTGTCCTGCATGGTGGGGACTTGACCTACTCGCTGATTGGCTGTTTGCAGGAACCTCCATTTTGTGGTGGGCCGATTGAGACTTATGAACTCATCGCTCAAGGATTCTACCAGTTTTTTGAGGAGATTGGCCTGAAGCCCCAAATACAGGAGCGTAAGGCCAGTGCCCCGATGGAATCCCATGTTTGCTTTTCTGCTCCTGCAGCCTACGAGATTCTGTTACAGGATCGCAAGGTGATCGGCAACGCTCAGCGAGTGATCACGAGTGGCCCATATGTCCCTGGTCAAGCACGCTCTCGCTCTTTTCTGCAGCATGGTTCCATTCCACTGCAGGACCAGATTCCGATTCTTGCAGGTATTTTTCGCAACGCAACGGCGGCACAATTGCGTCGTGAGATGATCTCTTTGGAAGCTACCGGATGCTTGAGCCAATTCTCACAACGAGAATTGCAAGACGTGCTCTTGGAGGCACTTTCTCAATCTTTCGGCATTCAATGGCAGCGTCGTTCTTGGACCGAAGAAGAACTGGCTGGTATTGCTAGTTTGCAAGAAGAATTCGAACTTCTCGAAGGCGCTGAAGCAAACTAGATAGGTTTTGATACTGTGGAGAAATGATTGTGCCCAAGTTCTCTTGGAAGGTTGGGCACAATCGGATTGGCTGGAACAGCCAAGAGGAGTTGCCAGTCTTACCAGTGATTACCTAAAAGTCATTGGAGACTTAGGCTGCTGACAAAGAAACCGAAGCTCTCTTAGTCAGCCTGTAAAAACAGGTACTGGGAACCTTGAGGGGTGCTCAAGAGTAACAATACACCATCCTCAGTGGAGATATCACTAGCTGCTCGCTGGAAGTCAGCCATAGAGTTAATGCTCTGGCGATTCATCTCCACAATCATCATACCTGCGCGTAATCCCCCGTTGAACGCTGGAGAATCTGGTTTGACAGCTGTGATTACAATCCCACTCTGGATTGTTTCATACCCCAGACGTTGAGCCATTTCTGGTGTCAATTCCTGGACTGCAAAGCCGAGCTCAGGGCTTGGTGACTTGGTTGAAGAATTGATGTCCGCCTGTCCGGTTTGCTTAGGTCGCTCATCTAGTCGTACACTTAGTGTCATCGGTACTTTGTCGCGGACTAGGTCGAGATCGACTTTGGCATCTGCACGGGCTTCAGCAACTAGATTGCGTAATCCGTTACTATTCTCGATTGTGCTACCGTTAAGGCGTAAGATTACATCGCCTTTCTGTAGTCCTGCCTTCTCAGCGGGTGTGCCTGGCATCACTCCTGTCACTAAGGATCCCTTGGCTTGATCAAGCCCAAAGGCCTTGGCCAGCTCTGGAGTCATGTCCTGAATACCAACGCCCAACCAACCACGGGAAACTTGACCAGTTTCGATCAGTTCATTCATGACCCGACGAGCCATGTTGATCGGCACGGCAAAGCCGATTCCCTGGTAGCCACCCGAGCGACTGAAAATAGCTGTATTTACGCCTACAATCTTGCCTTCTAGGTCAACGAGGGGGCCTCCGCTGTTCCCCGGATTGATTGCAGCATCGGTCTGAATGAAGTCTTCATATTCGGCAATCCCCATTCCAGTTCGCCCCTTGGCGCTGACAATGCCGAAGGTAACGGTGTGTGACAGACCGAAAGGGTTGCCAATGGCAATCACAGATTCCCCAACCAGGATGTTATCGGAGTCTCCCATCTGTAGGACGGGCATGTCCGTTCCTTCAATCTTGATCACGGAAATGTCGGTGGCTGGATCGGTGCCAATCAAGCGTGCCTTGAGTTCCTGACCATCATAGAGTTGGACCGTGATCTTATCAGCCTCACCGACAACATGGTGGTTAGTTAGGATATAACCATCAGATCGAACGATTGCACCTGAACCGGAGCCTGCCTGACGAGGTCGGTTTTGGAACGGCCCCCTCACGTTGACAAGTTTCTGCTCCACCTTGATGTGGACCACGGACTTCTGAACTGATTGTACTAACTCAGCCCTTGCCTTAGAGGCCTGAGTTAACGGATCCATAAACGGCTTGCTCTCAGACCAGGCTGGGACCGTGGTCATGAGTAAAATCAGCAAACCTCCCAGCAAGGCTAACAACTTGAGTTGGTAACTCTGGAAACCTAGTTTCCTGTGGACTAAAGAATTGTTCTGCATGATTCCTCAAAAATTGGATAAAAGTTGTTGAGTACGAGCAACTACCAACTTCACTTAGACAGTATTAGTCGGCAGAGTTTAGGTGGCATCATGCTCAGCGTCACTTTCGGATTCGCCGTGTTGCCATCGAGAATGTTGTTCATCGTCTCGTTCCCCATGACGCATGCGGTGGTCTCTTATCCCACGCTGCCACATCCCCATTTGCCTAGGTTGTTGTTCCTTCCACTGCTTCCACTGGAAGGGTGTCAGTACCTGGTGAACAGTGGCCAGTTCTGTTGTGTGCAGATTAGCCATCTTCAGGTGCAGGTCTGCCATCTGCTGATTGTGTTTCTGCAAGGCTTCCTGATCGAAGGTTTCCTGCTGCATCAACTGGCGCTGATCCAGTTGCAGTAACTCACGCTGGGAGCGCAGGGTGATCATTTCCCGCTGGCTTTGCTGAGCAGTGTCTTCCAAGCGATTGATTTGCTCTTCACTGAGGTTCAGGTCCTCCTGCATGTGTAGGAGGGTGAGTGATAGTGAAACCGGCCCACGTTGGAATTGATGGACTCCCCAAGATCCTCCACCACCCTGATGCCGGCGCTTACCCTGATGCCTGCTATCTCTATAGTGCCCCCAATGTTTGCCACCCTCGCCCCGGTAATCAACAAGTTGCGCTTGCCAGCCCGAGGTCGTATTGACCGAATCGGTGGTCTGTGCCAGCGCAATCGGGGTAGCGAGGCTTGTGGCGAGTAGGGTGCCGACGATGGCTTTTTGCCAGAGTTGCTTTTTCATTGTCTCTCCTTCATTTGGATTGGATCATTACTAAACTCGGGTGCTTGTCCCGATACATTAATCATGATTCTATTTAGAAAATATGAAGAAATTTTGGAGGGATTGTGGAGATTTTGTGAAGAACGAAAATGCTGAAGGAGTAGTTGGATCTTACTTGTCGTTTCTAGGGTTGTGGCTATAGTAGCCGACGGTTTGATGGATGTAATTTCGAGAGGGGATCTGTGGAGAAAGTGTTTTTTGGGCTGGGCAGTAATTTGGGAGATCGAGCCCGCTATCTACAGCAGGCACTTGAAGCTTTGGCCGATCTGCCTTTACAGGAATTTCAGGCGTCTTCGATTTATGAGAGCCTACCACTAGCTAATATGGATCAACCGCTCTACCTAAATCAGGTAGTTTGTGGTCAGACCACACTAGGCCCAAAGGCTTTGCTGGAGACTTGTCTGCAAATTGAGAAAAGATTGGGACGGATTCGCTGGGAACACTGGGGTCCCAGAATTATTGATATTGATTTGTTGTCGTATGGCAATCTCTGCTTACGATCACAGCGTTTGACCATTCCCCACCCAGAACTATCGAATCGCAGCTTTGTGCTGCTTCCCTTGTCTGAATTGGAACCGAGTTGGATACATCCAGAAAGTGAAGAAACCTTGGATACGATCTGGCAGCAGTGGCAAGCTCAACACCCTGATGAAAGCCTGCCGATAATTTGGAACCCAAAGAAAAGTCTGGCGAAGTAAAGTTGATTCAACTCTGCAGCGCATGGGCTGTATCAACAAAATGCTGTACTTTGGTGAAGGGTGTATCTGCTAGCAGTCCGTGGCTCAAGTTCAGAATGTGAGAGCGGCCACCGGTGGCCGCCAGACAGGCTTGGGTGGCTTGAGTAATCTCTGTCAAGCTGCCATCTCTGAGAAGTTGATTGCTCACATTACCTTGCCAGATCAGATCAGGGTACAGTTCTTGTGCTTTTCCTAGATCGATACACGAGCCCACACTAAGCCCTTTGGCACCGCTCTGTGCCATCCAGTCAAGATATGGGCATTCTTTGGCAAATAGTAAGGAGTTTGCACCTTGATTGAGTCCTGCAAATACTTCTTGTTGAGTCGGTAGTGCCCAGCGTTCATAAAGTCCTGGGCTCAGTTCGTCGGCAAAGGATTCAAATAATTGCACTGCCTGAGCCCCTTGGGCTAGTTGATAGTTCAGGTAGTCGATGGTCATCTGAGTTAGTTTTTCGAGCAATAGCGCTACAAGCTTGGGATGATCTTCAAAGATTTCTAGAACCTTTTTCTGCTGACGATGAGGGGAGCCTCCGGCCAACAAAAAGAAAGCCAGTGTGACAGGAGCTCCAGCAAATCCAAGTACAGGTAGCTCACCCCGCAGTTCATTGCGAATTCCTTGTAAGATGGCTCCAACATGACTCAGATCGGTTGCTGGATCGGGTAGTCGTAGTTGGTTAACCTGTTCCAGGGTTTGAATTGGTTCACTGATTGGTCCTGGACGAAAAATGAATGGCGCACCCATCGGAGCCAGTGGTGTCAGGATATCCTGAAACATGATGATCGCATCAACCCTAATTCGCTTGGGTAGCAGGGAAACTCGAATTGATTGTGCTACATCCCCAAACAGTTCCTCCAAGGGACGCCCGTCTGCTTCACGAATGGCGATATACTCGGGATCTGTTCTGCCAGCCTGCCGCATCATCCAAACAGGTACTCTGGACACCGGCTCGCCACGGAAGATACGGAGCAAGAGGTCATTTTTTGGGGTGTTGTCGATTTGATCCATTAATCTATTGGGAATATGCATGAAGAAGAAAAGTGCGCTATTGATCCAGAACGCACCTTGCGAACGTTGTCACGGCACCCATGTCCTGATTGAAGCGGTCCCCAGGCAACGCTACGCAAGAGGGCGGCTCTGCGAGTGCTTCCCTACACCTTGCCACGCTTGTAGTGGAACAGGCTTTATTTTGCGACGTGACCGTTTCCATCGCGAAATGGCAGCGAGTTGCCCAGAGTGTGTTGGTCGCCTGCAGCGGGTGGAATTGTACAACGAAGCCCGAGTGCCGAGGCGTTATCTGCATAGCCGTCTGCAAGTAGCGGATCAAGACAAGCACAATGCTCAGATTTTCTCTCTGCTTGACGCAATTCATCGCAACCTGCCGGACTATCTACGTACGCATCAAGAACAAGGTTCAACAACGGATGACCTGAAAGGCATGGTACTGATGGGGCCACCCGGTACAGGCAAGACACATTTGCTTAGTGGCTTTGTGTATCAGTGTACGATTACCCATGGGATTTCCTGCGTGTTCCAAGGCTTTACTGAATTACTTTCTGAACTCAGACAAGGCTATTCCGATGGCAAGTCGGACATGGAAATTATAGAACCTCACCTGCTTGCAGATGTGTTGATCATCGATGATATGGGCAAAGGACGTAACACTCCATGGGAATTGGGTATTCTGGATACCTTGATCACGGAGCGCTACAACCGAGATCGAATTGTGATGGTGACGACTAACTACACGGAAGCAGAGGAAAATACATTACGTGAGAGAGTTCTGAGCAAGGACCGAAGCGAGGAAGAACAGTTTCTCAGTGATACTATCCGCAAGCGAGTCGGAGAGAGAATTTACTCACGTTTACGTGAAATGTGTTACTTCGAAGAATTGAATGGTCCTGATCGTAGGCAAGTCGATTGAACCTAGTCTCAAACAGAATCTACTCCGCACGTTCTACAAAGACTGAATCAGACTAGTCCTGTTGAGGGTGCCAGCCCAAACATTAGATTCATATTCTGCAACGCTTGCCCTGCAGCTCCCTTCACTAGATTGTCGATTGCACTAACGATCACCCAATCCTGGCCTTGTTCGTGCCGGAACAAGTTCATCACACAATGATTACTGTGTGCAACGGCTTTTAGATCAGGCATCACACCTGGCTCCAACAAGTGCACAAAGGCCTTGTCGGCACAGAAATCCTGATAGCATTTTCGCAGTTCTGCCTCTTCAATTGGCTCACTAAAGCGAAGATAGATTGTACTTAAGATACCTCGGTTCACGGGTAGCAGATGAGGTGTGAAGATAATATCCCCAAGTTGTTCTTCAGGATAGCCCTGCTGGGCTAGATATAGCTGAATTTCAGGTTGATGTTGGTGCTGGAAGATCTTGTAGGGTTTCAGATTCTCATTGACATCAACATAGTTGGTTGTTGACTTCTCTACCCTTCCACCAGCCCCACTGACTCCAGACTTGGCATCAATCACCGGAGGAACGTTCAGTTTTTTCAGGTGATCTCCCAGTGGCCATAGAGCAAGCAAGGCCCCAGTGGGATAACATCCTGGATTAGCAACCAGCCTGGCAGTGGCGATCTGTTCAGCAAAGACCTCAGCGAGTCCAAAAACAGCTTTTTCTAACCAACTTTCTTCAGGAGCAAGCTTGTAATGCTTGGCTGTCAGTTCTGGTGTTTGGAGCCGAAACATTCCTGAAAGATCAATTACTCCTACTCCGTCACCATGAAGACGAGGGACCCACTCCAAGCTGGCTTCGTTAGGAACTGCGAGGAAAGCGACATCACACTCGGCTACATCAATGTCGTGACCTGTGAAGGTTAGTGAGGAACCTTGATAGGCAGGTAATAACCGACCAACAGGCATACCGTCATAGCGTTCTGATGTGACATGACGCACGTTGGCATTCGGATGTCTCCTGAGCCAAGTCAGTAATTCCAGACCAGAAAGACCTCCAGCCCCAAGGATGGCGATCTGCAAATGTTCGGACATGCCGTAGATCCTCAAGAAAATCTTTCAATCAAAGTTGACGTTTCACAATTCGGTTGATTCACTTGAATCGTTGTTGATAGTACTCCTCGTGAAAGCCTACCAGAAATTCATCATCAATACGCCAGGTAGGAGCTCGCAGATTCCCACTAGGACCCATCACGCTGGCAAGAATCTCCTCAGGATTATCTGTAGCTGGATTCCATTCCAACAGTTTCTTTCCTTTAGCTACAGTCACTTTCGTAGCTCCCCGAATTAGCTCCCAAGCCGCTTCTGCTGGGATTTTTTCTTTGCTGGCGTTGATGCGTTCCTCTATAGAAACACTATTTGCGTCAAGAAACTCTTGCGCTCGTTTACACGTGGTTCAACCGTTACGGAAGTAACCCCATTGAATTGAGATAGACACAATCATTCTCAAAGAAAAGTTAGGCCACCTGCTCCTTCGGGGAAGGCTTGGATGGCGAGGATAGTCTTGTCCTAGCAATGTAGAACTGAACAAAAAATCAGCTGTTGCCGTGCTACAAGCCATGGGAATATCCCAAACAACCGCGAGCCGAAGCAGGGCCTTGACATCGGGATCATGTGGCTGAGAAGTCAAGGGATCCCAGAAGAAAACAAGTAGATCTAGTTTTTCTGTGGCAATGAGTGCCCCGATTTGCTGATCACCACCAAGGGGTCCGCTGAGCAATCGTGTGATAGGCAGATTCAACTGTTGCTGAAGCAGAGAGCCTGTTGTGCCGGTTGCATAAAGCTCGTGCTGGCGCAGTTGCTCCAGATGCCGTTTTGCCCAGGCCAGCAGGAGAGGTTTCTTGTAATCGTGAGCAACAAGCGCGATTCGCTTTTGTTTGGGCTGGGAAGAGGCCATTCAAAAGAACTGGAAGCGGAGATCTTAGGGTTGCCAGAGATAAAGAAATCCAGAACTGGGCATCAGTGAGTCTGGTACACGAACGAGGTTGACTTCTGCGGCACTGCTTCCTAACAAAGATGGTTGGAAGGAACTCGGCCGCTGATAGGCTACTACGGTTGCGCTCGCAGCGCCTGTACGCATTTGAGCAGCTAACAAAGCATCCTCCAAGTATCCCACATGATCTACGAGTTTCAATCTCCGAGCATCCTCTGCTGGAAAAATGCTTCCATCTGCTAACTTGAGCGCATCTTCTTGCGGAAGTTGTCGATTTTCAGCGACAAGTCCTACAAAGCGCTCATAGTGAGCGTTTAGAATACGAAGTAAGATTTCACGACTTTCTTTGCCGATAGGCTT
>JACLAD010009364.1_pt1 | contig 30517 bp, 26 predicted proteins | sample 8027901 | NCBI WGS metagenome assembly JACLAD01 (sample SAMN15725071, study PRJNA655200) | protist metagenome | isolation source: fluorescence activated cell sorting (FACS) single amplified genomes of... | place: Spain: Blaines Bay Microbial Observatory, Mediterranean Sea | collected 2016-07-05 | reverse complement strand
CTGGAAGGACTCCCTGTAAAGCGTCCTCGCATAGTCTTGCACGTCATCACTGAAGAAAACCGTATACGCGACACCTCCGACGAAGCCCGTGACGATACCAAGGGCGATACCTATCGGATGTCGCGTCATCGCGCCTACGGCGGCAGGGCCGGAAGAGACGAGAGTCTCCGTCGCGGCATCGAAAGCCTGCACGAAAAACTCTTCGCGAAAATCTTCCGCATTGCGAACCCGGCTAGTTCGAACAGAGGCGTCGAATACCAGCCCGACAAGGCTGTACACCCCCGCCACCTTGCCCAGCAGGCGCGCAGCACCATCGGGAGAATCGACCCTTTGCGCGATTTCAAGAAGATCGAACTTCGCTTCCTGAAAATCGAATGTGCCGCCCAGTATGGCGGCCGCCGTGTCGCTGATCCAGGCATCCATGAGCCGTTCGGCATCGGGTTGCTGAATGTCGACATCCATCCGAACGGTGTAGGACTGATCGCTTGTATAGGCCTCTGGGGGCCGGAAGCTGAAATAGTTACGCCCCTCGGTCACCGCGAAGGTGATTGCGCGGATGTTTTGCGGATCGGAATCAAGCGCGACGGTCAGGGTAATCGCCCCCGGGGCCGCTGCCGTGAATGCGATCGTGTCCAAGCTGTCGCCGGGGCCGAGCTCCTCACTGAAGACCAGCGAAGATGGGCCGACCTGTCCGAAATCGCGATCGAGGAGGAGAGCGCCTGCCGCTTGACTCACCACAGGCGGAGCCAGCGAGGCGACGGGATCGCCAAAAATCACCGTGTCGATCGAGAACCCGGCGGCGTCATAGGATTCATCAATCACACGGACCGAGGCGATGCCCGCTTCGCTGGTAAAGCTGTAGGTCTGTACGCCGAACGCGGAATTGAGAATCGAACTCAGTACTCGGCCAGAGCCGTCCAGAAACTCGATCCGCGTGCTGCCGAGATTGTCGAAATAGCCGGCGGCGAGCGAGACCGAAGTAACGGCCCGCTCGAAAAACAGGAAAACAGGGCCGAAATAGTTACTGTTTGCGGCAAAAGAGGGGGACGCTGGCTGAGCGCCATCGCGAACGATCTGCCCCGATGTTCGAACGGTGTTCTCGTCGAAAGAAAATGTCGGGTTACGCGTTCCTACTGATCGCTCGCTGAACGTAATTGTCGGCATAAAGCCACCCCCTTCACCCAATCGCCTCTGCTCGCAGCGAAATCAATCACCACAATTAAGCCGAATCGCCCAATCCAATTTTTACATGCCAATCTATTTTTGGGCAACAGTGATCAATTCGCAATTACAATCATCTATAGGCAGGAGATTCTCGACGATCTCGCCGCCTGGCATCGATTGATCGGGTTCTGTGCTACAGATTCTTGACAATAGTCCGGCGCAAATGGTGTTCGCCCGACAACGGCATCGCGGCCTGCATGCCCGGTTGGACAAGCCCGCGCACAGCCCTACAACGGTTCGCCTCCCTCCTACGGCAAGACGAGCGAGCCTTCGTGACCGAACATTCCCGCGCATGGCGCTTCGCGGTCGACCGCGGCGGTACTTTCACCGATGTGGTCGCAACCACGCCCGACGGGCGGCTGGTGACCGACAAGCTGCTGTCCGAAAATCCCGGCCATTACGACGATGCCGCGACCGAAGCGGTCCGCCGCCTGATGGCGCAGCACGGCGAGGCACCGATCGCGGAGCTGCGGATCGGCACCACCGTGGCAACCAACGCGCTGCTGGAGCGCAAGGGCGAACGGCTCGCGCTGGTGACCACGCGCGGCTTCGGCGATGGCTTGCGGATCGGCGCGCAGGCGCGGCCCGAGATTTTCGCCCGCCACATCGTGCTGCCTGAGCAATTGCCCGCCAAGGTTGTCGAGATCGACGAGAGGATCGGGGCCGATGGAACGATCCTGCACCCGCTCGACGATGATGCCGCGCGCGCGGCGTTGCAGAACCTGCGCAACGAGGGGTTCGATGCGCTGGCGATCATCCTGATGCACGGCTGGAAATACCGCGATCATGAGGCACGGCTGGCAGAGATCGCGCGCGCAATCGGCTTCACGCAGGTCAGCGTCAGCCACGAGGTCGCGCCGCTGATCAAATACGTGCCGCGCGGCGATACCACCGTGGTCGACGCCTATCTCTCCCCGGTGCTCAAGCGCTACACAGACGGGCTTCAGCGGGACCTGCCCCCGGTCGAGCGGCTCGGCTTCATGCAATCGAATGGCGGGCTGGCAGAGGTCGGCGCGTTTCGCGGCAAGGACGCGATTCTGTCGGGTCCGGCAGGCGGTGTGGTCGGGATGGTCGCAGCGGGCGAGCCGCTCGGCCATCGCAAGCTGATCGGCTTCGACATGGGCGGGACCAGCACCGATGTCGCGCATTATGCGGGTGAGCTGGAACTTGCGGCGGAGAACCTGGTCGCAGGCGTTCGGGTCGCCGCGCCGATGATGCAGATCCACACCGTCGCGGCGGGCGGCGGCTCGGTGTGCAGCTTCGACGGCGCACGCTTCCGCGTCGGGCCCGAAAGCGGCGGTGCGGACCCGGGCCCGGCCTGCTACCGCAATGGTGGCCCGCTAACGGTGACCGACTGCAACCTGTTTCTCGGGCGGATCGACCCGGCCTTCTTCCCGCATGTCTTCGGACCGGAGGGCGACCAGCCGCTCGACCCGGAAGCGTCGCGCAAAAGGCTGGAAGAGATCGCGGCCCAATTGCCCGAACCCAAGCCGCTGGAAGACATCGCGCGCGGCTTCCTCGCGATCGCGGTCGACAACATGGCCAATGCGATCCGCAAGATCTCGGTCGCGCGCGGGCATGATGTCACCGAATATGCCCTCGCCTGCTTCGGCGGCGCGGGCGGGCAACATGCGTGCAAGGTGGCGGACGAGCTGGGGATCGAGACCGTGCTGGTCCATCCGCTCGCCGGTATCCTCTCCGCCTATGGCATCGGTCTCGCGCCGGTGAAGGCGATCCGCGAGGTCAGTCTGGTCCGGCCGCTGCACGATGGCTTTGCCGAAGAACTCGATGCCTTGCGGGACGAGGCTCGCACCGCGCTGACCGAGCAGGGCATCGCCGCGAAGGACGTCACACTCGCCGCCCGCGCGCGGCTCAGGTTCGACGGCAGCGATTCCATGTTGACCATCGAGTGTACCGATGCGGACGCGATGGACGCCGCCTTCCGCGTGCTTCATCGCCAGCGCTACGGCTATTCGGACAAGGACGCCGCAATCATCGTCGAAGCGCTGAGCGTTGAGGCGAGCGGGACCTCCGGCGGGCTTGGCGATGCGAGCATCGAACCCGTGCCGGTCGATGGCGAAGCCTCGGGCGAATGGCCGACCTACGAGCGCGCCGCGCTCTCCACCGGACAGGCGATCGCAGGCCCCGCGCTGGTGATCGATCCGGGCTCTACCACCGTGGTCGACGAAGGATGGGAAGCGCAGCTGGCCAAGGAAGGCAGCCTGGTGCTGACCCGCACGGTCCCGCTCGAACGCACACGCGCGGCGGGGACCGAGGTCGATCCGGTCAGGCTGGAGATCTTCAACAACCTGTTCATGGCGATTGCCGAGGAAATGGGCGTGGTGCTGCAGAACACCGCGACCTCGGTAAACATCAAGGAACGGCTCGATTTCTCCTGCGCGCTGTTCAACGCAAGCGGAGAATTGATCGCCAACGCGCCGCATATTCCGGTGCATCTGGGCAGCATGGGGGACAGCATCGCCCGAGTAATCGAAGTGCGCGGAGATGCGCGCGACGGACGCGGCATCCGGCGCGGCGATGCCTATGTGGTCAATGATCCGTTCCGCGGCGGCACCCACCTGCCCGATATCACCGTGATCGCGCCGGTGTTCTATTCCGATGACGGCGACACGCCTGATGCCTTTGTCGCCGCGCGCGGGCACCACGCGGATATCGGCGGGATCGCGCCTGGCTCCATGCCGCCCGAAAGCCGGACGATCGAGCAGGAAGGGGTGATGATCGACAACCTCCTGCTGGTCGATGAGGGCACCTTCCGCGAGGATGCGGTGCGCGCGGCGCTGGCCGATGCGAAATACCCGGCGCGCCGGCCCGATCGCAACCTGTCGGACCTGCGCGCGCAGCTCGCCGCCTGCACGCGCGGCGCGGAGCTGCTGCATCAGGCGGCGGATGAGCGCGGGAGCCAGATGGTCACCGCCTATATGGATCACGTCCTCGCCAATGCGGAGGAGAGCGTGCGCGCGCTGCTCGGTCGGCTGGAGGATGGCGCGTTCACCTATCCGATGGACAATGGCGCGCAGGTCAAGGTCGCGATCCGGATCGACGATGCGACCCGCTCCGCCGTGTTCGACTTCACCGGCACCAGCGATCAGCAGCCGAACAACTTCAACGCACCCCGCTCGATCACCCGCGCGGCCGCGCTCTATGTGCTGCGCACGCTGATCGACGATCCGATTCCGATGAACGACGGGTGCCTGCGCCCGGTCGAACTGATTGTGCCCGAAGGATCGATGCTCAATCCAAGGCCCGGCGCGGCGGTGGTCGCAGGCAATGTCGAGACCAGCCAGGTGGTGACCGATTGCCTGTTCGCCGCGACCGGCCGCCTCGCGCCCAGCCAGGGCACGATGAACAACTTCACCTTCGGCAACGAGAACCATCAATATTACGAGACCATCGCTGGCGGATCGGGAGCGGGGCCCGACCATGACGGGACCAGCGCGGTGCAGACGCACATGACCAACAGCCGCCTGACCGACCCCGAAATCCTCGAAACGCGGCTGCCCGTGCGGCTGGACACCTTCGCGATCCGGCGCGGCTCGGGCGGCAGCGGCGCGCATACCGGCGGTGACGGGGTCGAGCGGCGGGTGACCTTCCTGGAACCGATGCGCGCGAACATCCTCGCCAACCGGCGCACGGTGCCGCCGCGCGGGATCGCGGGCGGCGGCGACGCGCTGCCGGGGGAAAACTGGGTCGAACGCGGCGACGGATCGCGCGAGGACTTGTCCGGGACCGACAGCGCGGACATGCAGCCGGGCGATACTTTCGTGATCCTCACGCCCGGCGGGGGCGGCTTTGGAGAGACAAACGGATGAACTACTGGCCCCTGATCGGCATCGCGCTGGTCGTCATCGGGTTCGCGCTCAAGTTCAATCCGCTGCTGGTGGTGGTCGGCGCGGCGATCGCGACCGGGCTGCTGGCAGGGCTGGATCCGGTTTCGGTGATCGAGGCGCTGGGGCAAGCCTTCAACGAGAACCGTTACATCTCGGTCACCTGGATCATCCTGCCAGTGATCGGCCTGCTCGAGCGTTACGGGCTACAGCAACGCGCGCGCGGCCTGATCGAAAGCGTGCGCGGGGCGACCATGGGCAAGCTGCTGGTGATCTACCTTGCGTTCCGCCAGCTGACCGCGGCGCTCGGCATGAAAGACATCGGCGGACACCCGCAGGCGGTCCGCCCGCTGGTCGCGCCGATGGCCGAGGCGGCGGCGGTCAAGACACACGGCGACCTGCCCGATGGAGAGCGTCAGAAAGTGCTCGCCATGTCGGCGGCGACCGACAATGTCGGGCTGTTCTTCGGGGAGGACATCTTCTTCGCCATCGCCTCCATCCTGCTGATCCAGGGCGTGTTTGAATCGGCAGGCTATCCGATGACGCCGCTGCAACTCTCGGTCTGGGCGATCCCGACCGCGATCTGCGCCTTCCTGATCCATTCGAGCCGGATCATGGCTATGGACCGGCGACTAGGGAGGCTGAAGCCATGATCACCTACGAATGGCTCTACGTCCTTTCCGGCATCTTCTTCGCTATCTGGGCGGTGCTGAGCGCGCTCGATCGCAGCAATGGCAAGCGCTGGGGCAATGCGGCCTTTTGGGGGCTGCTTGCGGTCAGCTTCTTGCTCGGAAGCCATCTGACGCCGCTCGCCAATGGCCTGCTGGTGCTGGCGCTGGTCGCCATCGCGGGCGTTGGCGGGCTGGGCCGCAGCGATCCGCCGACCACCACGCTGGAAGAGCGGTTCAAGCTGGCCGAGCTGAAGGGCAACCGGCTGTTCGTCCCTGCACTGATCGTGCCCTTCGTCGCGGTCGTCGGGACACTCGCATATAACTACACCCCGCTCAGCGGGACCGGCCTGTTCGAGCCGCGGCGCGAGACGTTGCTGCTGTTCGCGATCGGCGTGCTGGTCGCGCTGGCGGTGGCGATGGCGTGGCTGAGGCCCCCTGCCCTCGCCCCTGCGGAAGAAGGTCGCCGCCTGCTCGATTCGATCGGCTGGGCGGCAATCCTGCCGCAGATGCTCGCGGCGCTGGGCGCGGTATTCGCAGTGTCTGGCGTGGGCGATATCATCGGCAGCCTGGCCGGGCAGGTCATTCCCGAAGGCAGCGTGCTGCTGACGGTGATCGTGTTCTGCCTCGGCATGGCGATCTTCACCATGATCATGGGCAATGCCTTTGCCGCCTTCCCGGTGATGGCCGCCGCGATCGGCATTCCACTGCTGGTCGAGGGCTATGGCGGCAACCCGGCGGTGATCGGCGCGGTCGGAATGCTGGCGGGCTTCTGCGGCACGCTGCTGACCCCGATGGCGGCCAATTTCAACATCGTGCCCGCCGCGCTGCTGGAGCTTGACGACCAGAACGGCGTGATCAAACAGCAGGTGTGGACCGCGATCCCGCTGTGGGTCTGCAACATCGCAATCATCTATATCGGAGGGTTCCTGCTATGGACCTGACGCAGCAAACGGCGGCCCGCTTCGCGCAGGCCGCGCTGGGCCACGTGGCGCGCGAGTACCCGCACAAGCTCGATCACGTGATGGACGGCGATGCCGACGTAGCCCCCCCGCGCGAACTGCATCCGTGCTTCTTCGGCAGCTTCGACTGGCATTCCTGCGTCCATGGTTGGTGGACCCTGCTGACCCTGCGGCGCCTGTTTCCCGACAGCGACGAAGCGCGCGCGATCGAAACGCTTGGCCGAGAAACCTTCACCACCGACAAGCTGGCGGTGGAACTGGCCTACGCGCAGCGACCTTCCTCGCGCGGGTTCGAGAGGCCCTATGGCTGGGGCTGGCTGCTCTATCTGCACCACGAAGCGGCGCGCCATGACGAAGAATGGGCCCCACGGCTGGAGCCGCTGGCGCGCCATTTCGCGCAGGCGTTCAAGGATTATCTTGGCGTCCTCACCTACCCCGTCTTCGTCGGTACGCATTACAACACCGCCTTCGCGCTGACGCTGGCGCGCGAGTGGGCCGAAACCCGCGACCCGGAACTGGTCGAAGCGATCGATAGCTGGTCCGCAAAGGCATTCGGCGATCGCCAAGATTATTGCGGATGGGAGCCGGGCGGCGACGAGTTTCTCTCCCCCGTGCTCAGCGCTGCGCTGCTGATGCGCAACGTCATGTCCCGGGTCGATTTTGCTCACTGGTTCGCCGGACTGGTGCTCGACAATCGCTGGCTTGAGCGGCTTCGGCCCGCCAGCGTCTCCGACCGGAGCGACGGCAAGATCGCCCATCTCGATGGGCTCAATCTCAGCCGCGCCTGGGCGCTGCGCGCGATCCTCCCCGCACTCAGCCATGCCGAGGATCGCGACCTGATCGATGCCTGCGCCACCGCGCATCTCGAGGCGGCACTGCCCCATGTGACCGGCGACTATATGGGAGAGCACTGGCTGGCGAGCTTCGCTCTGCTCGCCCTGCTGGAGAAGCCCTAGCGGGTCAGGCCGGGCGGCCTGCATCCCGCGACCCGAAGAAGGTCGCATGCTCGGTAAAGCCATCCACCTCGCACGCGAACCATTGGCTTGCCTTGTCGCCGCCTGCTGGCGCATCGATCGCTGCGAAGCCCAGTCGGGGGAAGAGATCGGCAACCAGCGCGTTCTTGCTGGTCGGGATATACTCGCCAAGCACGCGGCGCGTGCCCTCGCGACGCGCCGCCTCGACCAAACGGTTCGCGATCTCCTGCTCCACCCCGCGCTGCAAAATCCGGCAGGATTGCAGCCAGGTGTCGATCACCCAGTCCTCCCCGCGCTTGGCCACGATGACGACCGCGATCATGCCGTGATCGGCAAACCGGTCGCTGAGGCGCACCTGCCAGCACAGCACATCGCCTGATGCCTGCATTCGGGCGAGCTCGTCCTTTCCGTAGCGCCGCGTGGTCAGGTTGAACTGGTTCGACTTGGCCACCAGCTGCGCGATGCGCGGCAGGCCGACATCGTTGAACGGAGTGATGGAAATCTCCATCTGAAGCGCGCGCAGGTAATCCTCGTAATTGCCGATGGCCGCCTGCATTTCGATCCGCTTCGCATCGCTGCCGTAGGACTGCGCGCGGGCGAGATCGTCACCGTTCAGCAGCCCGTGCTCGAATGCGCCCGACGCGGCGAGGATCGTGGCGTAGCGGAACGGCTGCTCGGGCAGTTCGGGCACGAACACGAAGGGCAGCTCTTGCCGCACCCGTGCGCGTTCCGCCGGGTTATCGTCCATGAAGACGAGCGATTCCGGCCCCAGCCGCAGCGCCTGCGCGATGGCCCTGACGCCGCTTGCCTTGTCGTCCCAAGAGGCATGAAATACGGCGAAATCGTCCAGCCGCAGCAGCATGTCGGGATGCTCTGCGAAGGGCTGGCGTGCGGTCTCGTCGTTGTTTTTGGAGCATACGCACAGCGCAACGCCCCGATCCTTGAGGGTGAGCGCGAGCTGCTGCAGCGCAAGGTAGGCCTCGCCCGCCGCACTGCCCTGCCCGACTTCGATCCCCTCCAGCCCGTCATCGCCGATCACCCCGCCCCACAGCGTGTTGTCGAGATCGAGCACCAGCGCGCGCCGTGCCTTTCCGAACGCCCCCGCCAGGTGGCGCGCGACATCGTCCGCGACCACGGGATTGAGCTCCATCGCAAAGGGCACTTTCAGATCGAACAGGCGCATCGGATCGAACCAGCGCGCGTGCCCCACATCGGCGGCGAGCGCTGCGATATCGATCAATGTCCAGTCCCCGCGCGCCGCGCCCTCGAACACCGCCGCGTTGGTTTGTGCGACATGCGCCGCCATCGTGCCGGGCGTGATTGCATCGATCGACGAGACGCGCTGTGCAGGCGGCAGCGGTGTGGTCGATACCAGCACATCCGCGCGGCACTTTGTCTGCAGGGCTTCGACCGTCTGTCGCAGCCCTGCAGTGCTCGCATGGATCGCAGCCTCTTGCGCCTGCGTGTCGAGCAGCGCGGTGCGGGCGTGGGTCATCGTGGCGTCGTGCCAGTAGAGCACGATGTCCACCGGTCCGCCGAAAGGGTCGCCTGCGCCAAACGCCAGCGATGCCGCACTGCCCGGCGGTGCCAGCACCGGCTCGATCAGCAAAAGCCGCGCGAGCCCGGCTGCCTGAAGCGCGGGGGCCAGAAAATCGAGCGTGCGATCGGAGACGATGCCGACCCTCAGAAACCGAAACGGCTCCCGCTGCGGCACGGCCTGGACCGCGCGGCGCGCAAGCCGTTCCAGTTGCAACTGCTGCATGGGCCCCAGCTTTTCGCCGGCCATGCGGTGAAGGCACTCGGCCAGCTGCCGCTGCGCGTCGGGACTTAGCTCAGCGCCGTTCTCCGCCTCGGTCAGCAGCGCATCGGCGGTGGACTTCCACTCGCCCCATTCCGGCGAAAGCGGAGGCTTCCATTCGAGCATCGCCATTCTCAGCAGCCCGCCATCACGTCAGCGCCCGCCCCGGCGCGGCTCAGGCCTGGGTCTTAGCGGCGAAGAGATCGACCAGCGCGCCCAGATCGGGCAGTCCGGTGACCTCCTGCGGGGCGCAACGCACGCCGCATTCCTGCTCCAGCGCGACGACCAGCTGCACATGGCCGAGGCTGTCCCACTGCTCGACATCATTGGCCGTCAGCTCGTCGGTGATCGGCCCGTCGTACTGATCGAACAGCTCCCGAAAGATCGGTTCGAGCTTTGCGTAAACGTCTTCCCTGGTCATCTGCACCCTTTCTAGATCGCGGTCCCGACGACGATGGTCGAGATCGTCAGCTTCAGCTTGCGCGCCCGCTCCAGCGAGGCGTCCATGCCGGGAAAATTCACCGTCTCGTCGATCGCGAAGCCCGCATCCCGCACCATCTCGACGATCTCCTCCGGCTCGCGAAACAGATAGATGTGATCGGGCGCGGGCGAGTTGACCGGCGCGTGGACGAAGATCTTGCCCCCGTCGTTGAGCAGCGAGCGAAGCGTCTTCAGCGCGTCGCGCGGCTGTTCCAGATGTTCAAGCACTTCGGAGAAGGTCAGACTGTCGAACTTGCCCGAGGGCGCATCGACGATGTTGTGCGCTTCCAGCGTCACCGGCTTGTGCACACCCATCGCCTCGAGTGCGTGGCGCGTATCGCGCAGGCTGGTCGCGCTGACATCCCAGCCGGTCACCGATCCGGTGCGCGGCGAATTGGCGGCCAGATACAGCAGCAGGCCGTGGCCCGGCCCGACTTCCAGATGATGCGCGCCCTGCTTGATGCGGGACAGGAATTCGCGATGGAAGTGGATGATCACGCGCGAGTGATTGCCCCACCACAGGTGGGAAAACAGCACGCCGTTCATGTATTTCTGCATGAACTCCGCATTGGCGTAGACCGTGCGCTCCGCCTCCTCGAAGGTCGATAGGCGATAGGTGCCATGACGCCGGAAGTAGTATTCCTCTTCCAGCATCTCGTTGGTCAGCCACGCATAGTCGCGCGCGATCGTTTCCAGCTTGCCTTCGCCGATCCGCGCGATCACCTGCGCCAGATGCTCCAGTTCGACGAGATGCTCGTCGGAACTGTTCGCGATCCGGCGGCTGAGGAAATCCTCATGCTGGGGAAATACCTCCAGCTGCAGCGCATAAAGCCGCGACAAGGTCGAATGCTGTTCCAGCCTGTTCATGTCGTCGGCCCCTTCTGGTTCATCTCTGTGCCCGCGCCCTGCTCCACATTGCGGGTCAGCCTAGCTGCGTAATTCTCGAAATTCCCGGTCGTCAGGCGATGGCGGCCCCGCGCCATGCTGTTCAGAATAAAGCGGTAGATGGCCGGGTTCTGTACGTGCGCCTCGTCGCGATAATTGGTCAGGTCGCCGGTAATCCAGGTCTCGTTGTCGAAAGCGAACACCCTGACATCGTCACGCCCGGCAAAGGCGCGGACGAGGCAGCGGCGGATCGCGATCTGCTTTGGCAGAAAGGGTTCGGCCATGGCAACCTCCGCCGCGACGCCATAATCCTGCCAGCTGCGATAAAGCCGCAGGGAATAGGGCGGGATCACGAAATCGACTGTCTTGCCGCGCGCGGTCATCCGGTCGACCAGTTCCGGGAGGATCTGCGAGACCAGCGGGTAGTCCGCGCAGTCCTGCGATGCGCTGTCCATATCTGCGGCGGATGCCCGGTGCCGGTCGTCCTCCCGCTCTTCTATCAGCTTCTGCTGGAACGCCGCATATTCCTGCCGTTCGGCCGCCAACGCGGTGGAATACTCCCATCCAGGTAGCCCGATCGGCTCTCCCTTCAGCTTCTGCATGGTCAGCCGAAGCACGTTTGGCGATGCGATCCTGAGGTCGTTGAGCGGATTGTCGTCGTACAGATAGGTCGGCAACAGATCCGATGCGTAGTCGGGCGGCAGCACGAAGAGATAGTCGAAGCTCACGATCACCCGCTCGGCGGGCGAATGGGCGGCCACCTGCTCCAGCAGGAAACGGCGGTCTGCGGGGCGTGGGCCGGAGACCGCGAAGTTGAACGCCTTTTCGACGCCGAAGCTCTTTTCCATCTCATCGCTGGTGATCGCGGCGAGCGTCGAGCTGCTGAGCAGCAGCACGTCCACGTCCGTACGCGCCGCAACCATGTACATCTCGCGATTGGTGTGGCGGTTATAGTCCGGCAGCAGACGCGGCGGCTCACCCCAGTCATAGAGGTCGAGCGGGTCGATCGCGATCACCGCCCCGGTCACCACCCAGAAGAACGCGACCACTGACAGGATCGCGAGGATGAAGGGAGAGCGCAGGATCCGGCGACCGCGCTGGCGTTCGGCAGGAGAGGTCGTGCTGTCGTCGGGCTTCGTCACGGTCGCTCAGAATCCCAGATAGATGAACGGCGGAAGACGGCTGACGTAATAGAGCGTGGCGAGCAAGGCCCCCGCCATGATCCCGCCCCAGATGATATTGGGCGCCCATTTGATCCGCGCCAGCAGGTTGCGGTTGACCGGGTAGGTCCAGGTGAACAGCCCCGGCTTATGATCGCGCGCCAGTTCGTAGGCATTGGGCAGGAACCAGCAGAAGCCGAGAATGGCGAAGACCAGCGCCAGCTCGCCAACATCGCGCAGACCGACCTGATCGAGCGGAAGCGCCTGCTGGCCGAACATGGCGCCCACCAGATGGCTCCAGGTGGTGACGCTTTCGGACCGGAACAGCGCGAAACACAGCACCATCGGCACGGTGAAGGCGACCCGGCCAATGATGTTGCGCGCGGTCTCGCTAGAGCGTGATTTCCACGTGCGCCAGGCCGACGTCTTCTTCGCCTCGGTCTCCAGCACATACCACAACCCGTGCAGCAGGCCGAACAGCACGAAGGTCATCGTCGCGCCGTGCCACAGTGCGATCACCTCGAAATTGACCAGCAGCGGAAGCCAGATCAGCGGGAACCGGGCGAGCGGCTTCCACTTGATATGCCTCGCCGCGAACCGCGCGCCGAACAGCGACAGCGGCGTGTACATGAAAAGCGCGATCACGCGGGTCAGCGTGATGTGCCAGCGGCGATAGAAGTCGCCGATCGAGTTCGCCTTGAGCGGCGAGGCGAAGTTGATCGGCAGGATGATGCCGAGGATGCGCGCCGAGCCGAGCGCCATGTCGCTATAGCCCGAAAAGTCGAAATAGAGCTGCGCGTAGTAGCCCAGCGCAGCGGTCCACGCGTCGATCAGATTGGGTTCGCCGCCCGCCGCGACCATGTCGAACACGGGGTCGACATAGCGCGCGATATTGTCCGCGATCAGCACCTTCTTGAACAGGCCGACGATGATCAGGAACAGGCCGACTTCGATATTGATGCGCACCAGTCGCCCGAAATCGGCGCTGCGGACCTGCGGCGCGAATTCCTTCAGATAGACGATCGGGCCGATCACCAGCTGGGGAAAGAAGGCGATGAAGGCGGCGTAGCGCACGAAGCCGCGCGCCCGTCCGCGCGCGCCGCGCTCCGTCCCCAGATAGTCGATCACCTCGCGGTCGCGCCGGTACGCGTCGAGCAGGAAGACCGCCTGCTGGAAGGTGTAGAAGGAAATGCCGACCGGGATCGCCACCAGCCCGGCGTTGAAAGCGACCGAGCTTTCCGCGTAATTCAGGAAGAAGAACGAGTATTTGAACCAGATCAGCGCACCGAAATTGAACGCGATGCCAGCCCAGAAGATCGCCCTTCGCATCCCGCTTCTGTCGTCGCCCAGATGGATCAGCGACTGCGAGGCGGCCCAGTTCACCAGGATGCTCGCCAGCATCATGATCAGATAGTCGACGCCCCAGCCGACGTAGAATGCGCAAGAGGCGATGAACAGGAACGCGAGCGCCCACTCGATCCCGAAGCGCGAGCCCACGCCTGCGCACACGAAGGCGACTATCGGCAGGAACAGGAAGAGGTAGGCCGGGTCAGTAAACAGCACTGTCAGCAGCCTTTTCGAACCCCGGCGCGCCTCGCCAGCCCGGATGGGCCGGACCGGTGAAGGGAGGATGGGAGATCAACGCAAAGCAATCGCTTCCCCCCTGGCCTGCCCGCTGCGATCATCCAGCTTGCATCAGGCCGTCGGCGAAAAATCCCGCGCGCACCAGTAGATATGGCGGCGGATTCGTCAAGCGGCGCGGTGGCGGCCGCGCCCGGCCCGCGCAGGGGTCAAGTTACGCTGGCCTGCTCGAGCGAGACCTCGGAAAACGGGGGGAACGCCGAAAAAAACGAAGTCTTGCCGCGTAGCATAAGACCGAACGAATTTCCTGCCAATATGCGAGGCGATTCACCCTATCCTTCAGTCAACTCCCACTTATACACACCGCCTTTATTACCTTGCCTTCCTGTTTTTCCGTGGTACCGGCAGGTGCGCCGGATGATCCTGTCCTCCGCTTTCCGGAGGAAACATGGAAACTCGCCTCATAATTGCCTATTCGATTATCGCGCTTCTGATTTTATCGGCCGCGCTCGGCATCGTTGCCTACAGGCGCGATCGCAAACGCAAGCGCAAGGACCGCTGGCGCTAGGAAGCGAGCTTCGATCAGAACCCGCGTCGCTGAAGAGGCCGCCCGCCCCCAGGCCAGAAAAAATATTGCTGGCAGCCGCTCAAATGCAAAAGCCAATCCAGCGCCATTGTAATTTTTTCACTTACTGCTATATTGATCTTGCCTGACGTCGTTTGCGACGGATTGTTACCGCCGAGATATGCGCCTGAGCGCAAGTTCGGCACCAATTCCTTTTCACACACCACGGCTCCGTGACGGAATACGTCCGCACGGATGATTTTACGTACGCTAAGGACTATGGTTTGGCGAAAGAAGAGCTCATCACGATGGAAGGCGCGATCGACGAGATCCTGCCCGACGGACGTTTCGGCGTCACCCTCGATAATGAGCACCGCATCATCTGCTACACTGCTGGCAAGATGCGTCGCTACCGTATCCGATCGGTCGTTGGAGACCGCGTACATGTCGAAATGACGCCCTACGATCTGAGCAAAGGCCGGATCGTCTTCCGCGAGCGCACACCCGGGCAAGGGCCCGCCGGTGCGCGCAGCCGCGGCGGCAGGCGCTGACAATACCAGAAGGCGGCGGAAAAATATCCGCCGGACATACTTACAGATGAATATCTCGAATTCGCACGGCGCGCCTCGCGCCAAGCTTTCGCTGCGCTATGGCGCAGTCCATGCACGGGCACTCACGGGCCACGCGCCCGCCCCTGCGACAATCCCGACCCCCGAGCTACGAAAGATCGTAGCAACGATGGTCGACTGAGCCGGTGCGGTTTGCGCCACTGGCGCCACGGGTGCTCGCATTGCGGGCATAATAAAAGGCCTCCGCCCTGTTCCAAGGGGCGGAGGCCTCTTTTGTTGAAAGGGTGAGCGTTAGGCCACTTCCTGGCATCCGGTGCCGCCGACGTCAGGCAGACAGCCCACCCGACTGTTGCTGGACCGGAGCGGCCGGAAGGCCGCGCACCGCACGCCGATCCGCAGCCGGCTCGGCCGGAACAGAAACGGTGATCGTCTGGTTGTGCGGCTGGTTCATTGCCGGCAGCATGCCGACGGTTGCCGCAGGAGTTGCCGGGCGTGTCGTCGCTGCTGGTTCGATCGCGACCCCGGCCTGCTCTGCGAGCATGGCGAAGCGGGGATCGGTCTGCACCAGCTGCGCCATGTGCTTGCCAGCGCGGCGCACGATCTGGCGGATCCGTTCACGGGTCAGGCTGTTATCGATGCTGAGCGCCAGCTTGGTATCGCCGGAGAACATGCTGCGCTCGATAATCGCACGATCGCGCTCCAGCCGTTCGTGCAGCTTTTCCAGCTCGACCGGGTCGGGGCCTGCCATGTGGGCACGAAAACTCGCCGGAAGATCGGGGCGGGATTCGCGGATGTCACGGGCGGGACGACGGGTCCGGGCGCGCTTGCGCAACTGTTCGACCCCTGTCTTGCGTTCGGCTTCGATATAGGCGTCGACCAGCGCGATGCAGGCCTGGTTCGCAAGATGCTCCGAGGCAGAGCTTTCGGTCCGCTCCAGCGCCGCTTCGTCTTCGATCAGCGCTTCGAGGCTGGTTTCTTCGCCATCGTCGCTGATAGACCCGGTGGTGAGAGCGATCGTCACCGCTTCCACCTTGCGGGCGGACGGCCGCTGATCGGTCATCAGGCGGAAGCGCAGGCTCTGCAGTTCGCCACGGATCTGCCAGTTGAGGAAGGTGGTGAACTTGGCCTTGGTCGGGTCATAGGCCTCGATCGCGCGGTGGACTGCAATCGCACAGACCTGCTCGGCGTCTTCATAATGAGCAGCCAGGCCGTATTGGCGAATGAAGTGCCGAATACGCGGCGCTGCGATCTTGAGAATTCTGATAAAAGCGCGATCGATATTTGCGCGCTGACGAGCGGACCCACGCGATCCGTCCGAATTCATGTTGGCGATAACTTCCGCTACCGCGACTTCCAGTGCCTCAGTACTTTTCGACATGAGTAAGCTCCCCTTACGTCTAATGCTGTCTTGTGACGATCAAGGGATAGTAGGCAGCCTATAAACGACCTCTTTCTTGGCGGTTCCGGTTTTCTCCTTTAAGGAACCATACCGAACTTGGCTTCAGTACTTTTACGGAAGGCCCGCTACGGTCATGCCCGGACGGTTTCGGAGCCCCGCCTCGGGGCGCATCGCAGGCCACCGGGGCCGGCAGGTTTCCCCGGAAAATCAGGCATCCTGCGGGTTGTCGGCAGTCCGTCTGTCTATCTGTCTGGATCAGCTGCTGGCCGCCTGCGGCAGGGCGGCAAACCGATCGGGCCTGATCTTGCGGGCGATGTAGCCGTTGAGCCAGTCACGGTGCGCCTGCGCGGCATCGCCCGTACGGGCGATCCGCTCGCGCGCCGATGCCGATCCGATCTGCGCTTTCAGTAAAACGGTGGCCCGACCCTCCGCCAATCCGCCCTTTAGGTAGCGGATCGCATCTCCCGGCCCCAGATGGTGGCCGAGATAGGCAATCCGGGCGAGCGCCTGCGGATCGTCTCCAGTCCTGACGCCCGATCTGCGAATGGTCGCGATATTGGATGTGGCATAATCGGCGATGCTGTTGATCGACGCCGTCGCATCGTAACGCAGCGCGAGTAGCGATCCGCGTGCCGCGGGAGCGACGCGGCCGCTCTCGGTCAGCCAACCCTTCTGCTGTGCCACGTCATACAGCCAGGTGCCGGGCTTCTGGGCCATGCCGATCCATGTGCCGGAAAGGAACTGGCCCAGCCCCGCCGCGCTCGAACGCGGATTGCGCGACATCAGATTCCAGCTGCCATCCGGACGTTTGGCCGCCTCTGCATCGACGATCGCGGCAAGCGTGGTCGCGGGCAGTCCGCTACGCTCGGCAGCCCTTTGCAAGGTCGCCGCGTAGCCGGAATTGGCCCCCAGGCTGCCCAGTGGGCCGCTGGCGGAACTCTCTTTGATGACGGGGCTGGAGGGCGACGGCGCATCGAAACCGAGGCCCGGCTTGGTCACCGCCGGAACGATCGGTTCGATGCTAATCTCGGGCTTGGCCACCGGGGGTCGAATGGAGTCGATCCCGATCCCCGGCTTCGCACCGGCTCCTTGCATGGCTTCGAAGGCCATCGCCAGCGCGCTGGCATCCTGACCGGTGCCGAACAGGTCCATCATCCCCATCGGGAGCCCCATGGGACCGTGGCGACACGGCCCCTGCGCGCCTGACTTATCGTCTTGCGCACTGCCGATGGCCGCCTGCCACAGGCGGTCGGTCATCTCGGAACGGGCCTGCGTATAGATGACGCGTGCCCGGTCCTGCGGGGAGAGCGATTCGAGTCCTACCTGCTGCATCGCACGTCACCGGGCCGTAAGCTGCGGAATGGTAGGCTTGGTCCGTGTGCGCGTGGCGGGAACCACGCGCGCCGCGCACAGATCGTCCGTTTCGCGCTGCTCGGCCCGCGATTGCTGCCGCCGATGGTCGTCTCGAAACGCCTCGGCGGCGTTTTCCAGCACGTGCTGCGAACCATAGGCGTCGACCGCCTCGCGCCGCAGGCGGCCGATTTCCTCCGATACGGCGACGCGCTGCGCCACCAGGTCCGCCTGCTGCGCCATCCTGCGCCGGACAAATGCCTCGGCAGACGAGGCCCAGCTCTGCGCGCAGACCTCGTACTCGCGCGCCAGCTCTTCCTCCAGCGCGCGGCTCTGCTGATCGAGCTCCGTGAGCCGCGTGGTTTCCATGTGAATGGCGATGCGGGTGCGGTCGATTTCCCGTCGGCGCATGCGCAGGACGGTGTCGAAGGGCGTCTTCACTGCGAAGTCTCCGTCATCAGTTCGGCCAGCCGGGCGAAGCTGTGGGCCAGCGATCCGCGATCGTCCTTGCGCTGCTTCAGCAGGTCCTCGATCGCCGGGGCGAGGCGGATTGCTTCGTCCACCTCTGCATCCGAGCCGGACTTGTAGGCACCCAGCCGGACGAGCTCTTCCATGTCGGCATAGTTGGAGAGGTGCCGCAGCGCCGCGAGGCGCAGCCGGTTCTCCTCCTCCTCGTGACAGTCGGGCAGCATGCGCGAGACCGATTTGAGGATGTCGATCGCAGGGAAGCGGCCACGCTCGGCAATCTTGCGCGACATGACGATGTGGCCATCCAGAATGCCGCGCACCGCGTCGGCGATCGGCTCGTCGTGATCGTCGCCGTCGACCAGCACGCTGAACAGACCGGTGATCGATCCCTGACCGGGACCGCCGGGGCCCGCGCGTTCGAGCAGGCGCGGAAGTTCGGCGAAAACGGTGGGCGTATAGCCCTTGGTCGCCGGGGGCTCGCCATTGGCAAGGCCGATCTCGCGCTGCGCCATGGCGAAGCGGGTGACCGAATCCATCAGGCACATCACGTCGCGGCCCGCATCACGGAAGTGCTCGGCGATGGCGAGCGTGGTCCAGGCCGCCTGGCGACGCATGAGCGCGGGTGAATCGGAGGTCGCGACGACCACCACGCTGCGCGCCAGACCTTCCGGCCCCAGATCGTCCTCAATGAATTCTTGAACTTCGCGGCCGCGCTCGCCGATCAGGCCGATCACCGCGATGTCGGTTTCGACCCAGCGCGCCAGCATCGACAGCAGGGTCGACTTGCCGACGCCCGAGCCCGCAAACAGTCCCAGCCGCTGCCCCCGGCAAAGCGGCGCGAACAGGTCGAGCGAGCGCACTCCCGTTTCAAGCCTGCGCCCCACGCGGGTGCGGTTGGCAGCTGCCGGCGGGTCGGCCTTGAACAGGCGCGCTTCAGGGCCGACAGGAAGCGGTCCCTTGTCGTCCATCGGGCGACCAAGCCCGTCGACCACGCGGCCCAGCCACTGGTCGGTCGGTCGCAGCATCGACTGCCCTGGCATCAGGTCAACGCGGGTCCCAGTGGCAATCCCGTGCGGATCGTTGAACGACAGGCAATGCGCGGTCTGCCGGTCGAGCCCGGTGATCTCTGCATCCACGGTCCCGCCCTCGCACTCGATCGCTATGCGCGACCCGATGCGGGCGGAGCCGACCAACCCTTCGACCTCGATCAGCGCGCCGCGTACGGCGGCGACGGAGCCGAAGTGCCGATCGGGCGGAAACGCGCGGATTGCCCGCGCGGCGGATGCCAGCGTCTGCATGGCGAAAGGATCAGGCCGCGTTGGCCGCTTGGACGGTTTCGGCCTCTTCGACCGGGGCGAAACGGGCCAGCGCCTGGGTTTCGTAGGCGATCAGGGCGCGGCAATCGTTGAGCGCGCGATAGAAATCGCAATAGGCGACGCTGCGCGCGAACGACACGCAGTGCGCCTTTGCTTCGGGTGCTTCCACCGCTTCGACGAGATCTTCAAACAGCGAAAGGATGCGGCCCTGATACTGGGTCAGGTTGGCCGGATCGAGATAAGCCATCATGCACGCGAAATAGAGCCGGCGCGCCGGAGTGTTCGCTTCTGCGGGCGACATGACGTCGCGCCCGCGCAGGATTGCCGCAGCGTTTTCGACGACGATCTCTGCGCGACCGGTCGAGCGCAGCACCGCACCGTTGATGACGACCTTTTCGCCTTCGCGAAGAGTAATATGGAGCATCGCATGTCCCTTCTGATTGATGGGACCATTATAGAGGGGTGCGAGTGGTGCCGGGGCCGGGTCGGAAAAAATTGCCTGCTTTTGGGTTTGCCTATGCCGCTCTCCTACAATGCTCTTGTGACCGGGCGCGCGTGCCCGCCAAGCAGGAGTTGCAATTCAGTGAGCCTATATTCTGCCCTGTACGCCGGTGTGTCCGGCCTCGGTGCCCAATCGAGCGCGATGGCGACGGTTGCCGACAACATCACCAACATCAACACCGTGGGATACAAAGGCGCAGAGGCGGACTTTCGCACTCTCGTCACGGACGGACGCCTGAAGAGCAGCTATTCGGCTGGCGGCGTTGCGGCGGCACCCCGCGCGATGATTTCCAAGCAGGGGCTCCTCCAAGCAGCCTCCAGCCAGACCGATCTGGGCATCGACGGGGGCGGTTTCTTCGTCACCCGCACGGGCAGCGGCGCCGATAGCGGCATCGCATTCACCCGCGCCGGGGCTTTCCGCCCGGACGAGCAGGGCTATCTGCGCAATACTGGTGGCTATTTCCTGCAGGGCTGGCGGCTGGACACGACCGGCGGCTACACCAGCACCGGCGGCGTGAGCGAGCTGGAACCTGTCCGACTGAGCGGGCTGACCGGCACCGCCACGGCCACCACCCGCCTGACCGCTCGCATCAACCTGCAATCGACGCAGGAGCCGTTCACCGGTGCCTATGCCGCAGGCGATATGGCGACCGGCGCTCTGGAGCCGCATTTCTCTCGCACCTTCGAAATTTTCGATGCGCAGGGTGGCGGCCACCAGGTAACGATGGGTTTCGTCAAGACCGGCCCCAACCAGTGGGTTTCGGAGATCTATGGCGACCCCGCCGATGTGACCGCGGCCAACGGCCTGCTGGCCAGCGGCAACGTCGCCTTCAACCCCGACGGCAGCCTCGATCTCGCCAACTCCTCGCCTGCCCTGTTCGGAACGCTCAACGTCTCCTGGGCCAACCAGGCCGGCTCCTCTCCGATCAACCTCAACCTTGGCAGTCAGGACGGGCTCGACGGGCTGACCCAGTTCGGCAGCAGCTCGGCGCTGATCGCATCCAGCACCGACGGCGGCATGCTTAACAATCTCGTCTCGGTGGAAGTCAGCAAGGACGGTATCGTCAGCGCCGTCTTCGACGATGGCACCTCGCGTCCGGTGTTCCAGCTGCCGATGGCAACCTTCGCCAATCCGGACGGTCTCTCGCGCCTGCCGGGCAATGCCTACACTGTCTCTCAGCAGTCGGGCAATGTCGCCATCGGGCGCCCGGGAGAGCTGGGCAGCGGCACGATTTCGGCCGGCACCCTGGAAGCATCCAACGTCGATCTGGCGCAGGAATTCACCAACATGATCCGCTTCCAGCGGGCCTACAGCGCATCGTCCAAGATCATCACCACGGTCGACGACATGCTCCAGGAAGTCAGCGCGCTCAAGCGCTAGAGCCTGGTCGGGCGAGGAACTGATTAATGTCGCTGAGCAATATCCTGGGAACGGCGGTGTCCGGCCTGTCGGCGTCGCAGGCCGGCATCAGATCGGTATCCAACAACATCGCCAACATCAGTACGCCGGGATACGCGCGCGAGCGCGTATCCCTCTCTACGGGTGTGACCCAGGGCCGTATCAACGGGGTCGTCATCGGCGAGCCCACCCGGATCGCCGACCGCTTTCTGGAGCAGACGGTATATCTTCGCGCGGGCGACATGGGCCGCGCAGAGGTGACCGCGAACTACATGGATCGCTTGCAGGCATTCCTGGGCGCACCGGGGGCCGAAAGCGGCGTGCCCGCGCGGCTCGACGCGATCAGTGCATCGGCGATCGCGCTGACGAGCGGGCGAAGCGCATCGCAGAACGCGTCGAACTTCGTCGCCGAGGTGCAGGATGCGATTGGCTCCCTGCGCCAGCTCGACGACGATATCCAGGTGCTGCGTGGCGATGTTGAATCGGAGGTCGGCTACTCGATCGAGACGGTTAACGACCTGCTCGAGCGCATCCACGGGCTGAACGCCACGGTCGCGCAGCTTCGCGGCCTTGGCCGCAGTGCCGGCGGGGCCGAGGATCAGCGCATGTCCGCGCTCGAGGAATTGAGCGGAATGATGAAGATCTCGATCCGCGAACAGCCCGATGGCCGGGTCAACATCGACTCCGCCAATGGCGCGGTTCTGCTCGACGGTCGGCTCCGCAAGCTGTCCTACCCGAGCCCTGGCGACGGGGTCGCGCAGCCGACCTACCCGGTGATCGACATCCGTTTCACCAACGAGGCGGGTGAGCCGACCACTGCGACGGGCGAGAAGCTCGATTCCTCTGCGATCGGCGGCAAGCTTGGCGGGCTGCTCGACCTGCGCGATCGTGCCTTGCCGGAATTCTCTGACCAGATCGGTTCGCTGTTCGGCGGGCTCGCCGAAACCCTCAATTCGGTGTCCAACTCGGGCACCGCGGTCCCGCCTCCTAACCGGCTTGACGGCCGGCCTACCGGGCTGATTGGCGGCGACCGCCTGGGGTTCACCGGACAGGCAACCTTCGCGGTAACCGACAAGAGCGGCATTCTCGTCGCGAGCACCACGGTCGATTTCGACGCACTGGGGCCACTGGCTACCGTCGATGATGCCATCGCCGCGATCAATGGTGGTCTGGCAGGCAATGCCACCGTTGCCCTGCAGGACGGGCGCCTGTCCTTCGTCGCGACAAGCGGCAGCAACGGGGTCGCGGTGGCGCAGGGCGATCCGCCAAGCGCGCGCGCGGGTAACGGCTTCTCGCATTATTTCGGCCTCAACGACGTAGTCCGTAGCGAGTCCGCAACGCTCGTCGCGCCGGGTTTCGTCGCCAGCGATCCGCACGGGTTCGGCGCCGGACAGTCCGCGCAGCTGGTGCTGCGCGATGCCACCGGCCGCTCTCTCGCGACCACCACGCTTACCGGCACGGTCGGCCCCACCATGGGCGATCTGGTCACCGAGCTGGGGCAGAGCCCGCTGGCAAAGTTCGGCAGTTTTGCGCTGGATGACCGGGGCCGCATATCCTTTACGCCCACCCCGGGGGCCAGCGGTGCACTGCTTTCCATCCCCACGGATTCGACCGACCGCTTCGGCACCGGCGTATCCTTTACCGCGCTTTCCGGGCTGACCGGCAGTGCCAGCGGGCTGAACAAAGCAGGCGTGCGAAGCGACGTTCTGGCCAGCGCCGACCGGCTGCCGCTCTCCCGCCTGCGGACGGATGCCGCCGTTGGCGAGCCTGCGCTGGGCGGTGGCGACACGCGGGTTGCCGGTGCCCTTGTCGAAGCGCTGGGTAAGCCAATCGACTTCGGCAAGGCCGGGTCGGCGACGATCGAGCGTTTCTCCAGCCTGCTGATGGGCCGCGCCGGAACCCAGGCCGCGCGCGCGCAGGACATGCTGGTGGATGCCGCTGCGCGGCGCGACGACGCGATCAACCGGCGCGACAGCTTCTCCGGCGTCAATCTGGATGAGGAACTCTCGCAGATGGTGGTCCTCCAGAACAGCTATTCCGCCGCCGCGCGCGTCATGACGACCGCCACCCAAATGTACGACACTCTCCTCGATATGGTCCGCTGAAAGGACATCCAATGACCCGGGTTGCCACCATTCCGCTGCAACGCACGATGGCCGATGCCATCCAGCGCGCTCAGCAAAACCTCGCCAAGACGCAGACCTCGCTGTCGACCGGCAAGAAGGCGCAGGATTATGCGGGCCTGGGTACCGAAGCCGTGCGCACTATGTCGGCACGCTCGATGCTCGCCAAGCAGGAGGCGCAGGCGGTCGTCTCCAAGCACGTGACCACTTCGCTCGCGATCTACGATGCGCACGTCACCGGCCTCGACAACACCCTGATCGACCTGCGCACCCGCATGGCAACCGCGATCGGGACGGAAGATTCCTCGGGCCTGCAGGAAACGATAAAGGGCGCGTTCGAACAGTTCCGCAGCAGCCTCAACGCCAAGGAAGGCGGTATCCCACTATTCGGCGGCTCGCGCACCGATGTGCTGCCCTTCACCCCCGAAAGCCTGGCCGACGTGGCCGCCACGCCGGCGTCCGACGCGTTCAGGAACGACGATGTGCGCGCCGTCGCGCATCTCTCCGAGGGCACTTCGGTAACATATGGCATTACGGCCAGCGATCTCGGTGCAGAAATCTACGAAGCGTTTCGCACTCTGGCGGCCGCCGGCCCGATCGGCGAACGGCTGACCGATGCACAGAAAACCGCCTTGCAGGACGCACTCGTGCAGATCGATACGGGCTCTGTCGGATTGCGCGCTGCGAATGCCGAAAACGGGCGCAAGCAGGCGCGCGTGGAAACACTCGGCGAACGTGCCGAACAGCGATCGTTGGTCCTCAGCGACATCATCGCCGCGAACGAAGACGCGGATCTGGGCCAGGTCGCGGTCGACCTCGCGCAGCAGAAGGCGACGCTGGAGGCGAGCTATTCCGTCTTCGCACAGCTCAGCCAGCTCAATCTCACCAAGTACCTCTAGCCAAAGGCCAGCGACTACGCGCGGGGGATGCATGGCAAGCCATGCATCCCCCGGGCGCTAGCTAGGATTTTTTGGTTTTGGTCTTTGCCTTGCGGGTTTCGCCCGCCAGCAGGTCGGCGAATTCGCCCGCCGGGCTCGCCGTCGGCATAGCGGCCATGGCCTGCGCAACTGCGGCAGGATCCAGATCTTCAACCGGACCTGTCAGCAGATCGAACGCGGCCGCAGTCGGCTTCCCGGCAAAGGCGGTGGCATAGCGCGCGCGCAAGCTTTGCAGGGACGTTTCGCGGCCCAGCATGGCGAGCGCGACAGCGCGCCGGAGGACGACGGTCTGCTCCACTTGGGTCAGGCCCCCGCTTTGCGAAGGTAACACTTCGTCCGAACCGGTCAGTGCCTGCCAGTTCTGGCGCCCCCATTCGATCTCGTCGCGAATGGCATCGCCTTGCGGCACCCCGTCGAGAACCGCCAGCGCCTCGTCGGTCCGTCCCAGCTTGTGCAGCGCGACCGCCTCTATCCGCAGACGTGCCCACAGCATCGGGTTGGGATAGATATTGCCATCGGTAGCGCGCAGCGCCCGCACGGCATCGGTCGGCTTGTCTGCCAGAATATAGAGTTTCGCCACCCGGACAGAGAGCGGGCCTTGCGCAACGTCCTTGGCCCGGGCCATCAGCTGATAGTCCAGCAGTTCCGCCGCGCGTTCATACAGCCCCTCGCCCTGCAGCCGATCGGCCAGTCGACTGACCAGCAGATCGCCGCCAGCCCCGCTCGGGCTGAGATCACGGTAATCCCAGAACAACCCCGCCGCCTCAGGCAGGGGTACCTTGCTATCCGGCGCAAGGATCGCCTGAAGCCGACCTTGCAGCACCTGCAGCATCTCACCGGTATCGACTGATACCGGATGATAGCGCAGGAGCGCCGCACCGGCGGCCAGCGCCGCACGGTCGTCATGCAGCTCTTCAGCCAGCGAAAATCTCAGCTTGAGCCCCCGTCGTTCGAGCGAGCCGCCACGCCAGACGTAGCCGAGCCGTTCAAGCTGCTCGAGCGCCTTTCCCGGTTTGGCGCGGCGTTGCGCGACCAGCCCTTCGAGCAAAGAGATCCGCGCATCGATCTGCTGTTCTTGGGAGCCATTATCCGCAGCCCGGTCGAGCCTGAGCCGCGCCTGCTGCTCGCTGCCGAGCCTGAAGAGCGCGCGACCACGGATCAGATTGGCCTCGGGGTCTGCATCGGTGAGATATTTGAGCAAAGCGAGCGTACTACGCGGGCGTCCTTCATCGAGCGCGGCCTGCGCCGCGGCGAGCAGGAAGGATCCACCCTGCTGCGGAGTGCGCGAAGCGATAGCCCCCCGCGCGCAGGTCCACTCGCCGACCGCTTCGGCGGTCATGTCCAGCGCTGCCATCGCCCGCAGCCGCCAGGCACACGCTTCGGGGTTCTGCGCGAGCTGCTCGGTCGCCAACATATCGAGCGCGTCCATCGGCCGGTCGAGTTCCACCAGCGTGGCCCCGAGCGCAAGCCGGTGCGCCGGGACGAGCGAGAGATCGGGATCGTCCTTCGCCATCGTGACGAGCACGCCATAGGCCTCCGCCGCGCGGCCCTTGCCGATCAGGCTGCGCGCATAGCGCCACCGGGCCGCCTGGCGCGTCTGTTCGTTGCTTCCCGCGATCGCCTGCCACGCCTCGTGGTCGGACACGACCGGCCAGCCGTCGGCATCCCGAGCCAGCGGCTGGTTGGCCAGCGCGGCGGCGAAGCCGGGCAGCCGAACGCTCGGCATCGCGTCCCCGGTAGGCGCGTCGAGCGGGCCATCGCCCTGGGTGGCGGCGTCTGCCTCGGCCTGACCGTCGGCGGGTTTTTCATGGCCATGCGTGCCGTCTTCGGCAAATGCCGAAGCGGCCAACGCCAGCGTCAAGGTGGCAGACAGGGCTACGATTTTGCGCATGAATGTGTCAGCCGACCAGATGCGGCCAGGCGACGAGACCCGCGCCACCAACGGCGCAACCGGCGAGGAACAGAATTGCGGACAGGATCGAGAAGCGGCGAGCGGGCGCGACTTCGACCTCGGGCCGCTGTGCTTCTTCGATTGCCTGCTGCAGCGGCTGGGTGTCGGTGGGCGCATTTTGAGGCGCGCGCGCCGACCCGCCAGTGCTGACAAGCTTGATGCGGCTGGGTTTTTGGTCGTAGCTCATGTCCGCTCCGGTCGGGATATCCTCTATTATAGGGTAGAGACCGGCTTGCAGGCCGGCTGCAGCACCCCTTTTTCGAACGGATTGGCAGCGCGACATGAATAGCAAGAAACTCCTGCTGGGCGGCGCCCTCCTCGCTGCGGTGCCTGTTAGCAGCGCCTCGGGGGCAGGCGGCGGCGGCAAGGGTGCCGCCGAGGACCTGATCGATATGGAGGCGATCGCAGTGCCGATCGTCGATGGTGCCAAGCTTCAGGGTACCTTGCGATTCCGCATCGTTCTGGAGGCGCACGACGCCGAGGCGGCCAAGGAAATTGCCGCAGAGCTGCCGGGATTGCGTGCCGAAGCCCTCGCCACGGGGGCAGAGTTTTCCCGCCTGCGGGCGTCGCCATTCCTGGCGGTGGATGCGCAGCGGCTGTCGGACGAACTGACCGAAGCCCTGCACGCACGCTACGAAGGGATCGACAGGGTGCTGCTGGTAGAGGTGGCTGCCCGAACCTCCTGACCCTCAGCTTCCAGTTAACGTTATTGCCGCCGGGCGAGCGTTCAGCTCACCCGACGGGTTCGGGCCTTACCCGTTTGGGCGGCGCAGGCCGCTTGCCCGCCAGCGCCATGCTCAGCCGCGCCGCAGCCGCCGGCGTCATCGCAGCGAGGATCTGCGCGGTCGAGCGCTCGCGCATCTTGCGCGCCACGGCGATCTGCACATCGATGTCCAGCTGTTCGAAAACCACCGCCGCCTGCTTCGGCTTCATCGACTGATAGATCCGCGCCAACTGATCGAGCGTCTCTGCCTCCTCGGCCGCCTTATCGGCTTTTGCGTCGGCCTTGGCCGCGGCCGCGCCATCGGTTTGGGGCCGCTGCTGCTGGTTCTGCAGATTGTCCTTCAGCCGCTTCTCCGACGCTCTGATCGCCTGTTCGCGCAGGTCGAGCGCACGTTCGCGCTCTTTGGCGGTCTGCCTTTTTTCGCTCAGTTCCGACTGGATGGCAGAGCCAAGCCGCGACTGCGACGCCTTGGCCGGTGCCTTCTCCTCGCCTGTGCCCGAGGCGCTGACGCCATGGGCCAGCGTCGAGAGCGCGGCGGCACCTGCCATCAGCATCAGCAAAGAGGGGCGCTTGATGGTCATGCTGCTTCCTTAACACCGACAGCACGCGTGGAGCTTTTGCGCGACGTGCGGGCCGGAGTCTTCTTGGTCGCCACAGCCTTCGCTGCGGTCGCGGTGGCGGCAGTGGGCTGCGCGGTGGTGGGCTTTGCGGAGGGTGCCTTCTCGCTCGGAGCTTTTGCACTTGGAGCGGTGGCGCTCGTGCTCGTAGCTCTCTTGGTCTTCGCATCTGCTGCCTTGGTCGCCTTGGGCGTATCGGCCTTGGACTGCGTCGGCTTGGTGCTGCGCGTGCGCGCCGGACGGCTCGCCTTGGCCACCTTGGCCGCTTTGGTTTCCTGAGCCGAGCCAACGGAGGCGGCCTCGATCAGGCGCTCCGCCATCGCATTGGCAATGCCGATCATGAGATGCAGCTCTTCGCGCACCTCGCGCGCATCGCCCAGCGCGCGCGCATGGGCCGTCCCTTCGATCGACAGCGTCTGCTTCAGTTCCGAAAGCACGCCCTGCGCCTTCGCCGTGGCCGTATCGAGAGCGCCAACGGTACGATCGAGCTGGCCCTCGCGAACCTGCTTGAGGCTGCGCATCATCCGTACGCTCTGGATAAGCACCGCGATGCAGAAGAGGACCGTGATGACATTGGTGAAGACGGTGAAGCTCATTGCGATTGACCCTGTTTGATGGTGTCGACGATGCCGATGGCGACGTGATTGCGCTGGCGACCGATCTGCGCCCGTGCCAGCGGCACCCCCCCGCAGCAGACCTCGAACGGGTCGTCCGGCGTCACGTCGAAGGGGATCGTCTGGCCGATTTCCAGCGAGTGAACGTCGGCGAGCCGCATCTCGCGTTCGCCAAGGACGGTGTAGATTTCGACCTCGGTCCGGAGAATCTCGTTGCGCATGTGATCGCGCCAGGTGTTATCGCCGCCCAGCTTTTCACCCATGAAGCGCTGCGACAGCTTACCGCGCACCGGCTCCAGCGTGGCGAAGGGCAGCAGAATGGTGAAGTTGCCGCCCCGGCCGTCCATATCGACGGCGAAGGTTGCGGCCGATGCGACGTTGGTGGGGCCTGCAATCGCCGCAAAACGCGGGCTGGTCTCGATCCGTTCGAGCTCCATCGTAATCGGCGCGATCGGTTCGAATGCGGTGCTGAATTCGCGCAGCACCAGCTCGATCATCTTCGATACCAGCGTCGTCTCGATCGTGGTGAAGGCGCGCCCCTCGATCTTGCGCGGGGCAGCGCCCTTGCGTCCGCCCAGCAGCGCATCGACCACGGCATAGATCAGGTTCGCCTCGATCGTGACCAGACCGTAGTCCTGCCACGCGGGCACCTTGAATACGGCGATCATGCAAGGCAGCGGAACGCGGTTCATGAAGTCGCCGAAGCGGACCGAGGCAATATCGTCGAGCGAGACCTCGATCGCGTCCGAAGTAAGGTTGCGCATGCTGGTGGCGAAGGAACGGACCATGCGTTCGCACACCACTTCCAGCATCGGCAGCCGGGCATGGCTGACGACGCGGGATTCGATCACTGCGCGCAGGCCACTCTTTTGCGGCAGGTCCGAGCTGGAATCGCCGAATAGCGCATCGATGCTGGCCTGGTCGAACGTCGCCCCCTCCGGCATGTCCATTGCCGGGGGATCGGGAAGGTCGAACTCTTCGAAATCGTCGTCGGTCATCACTGCTGGACCATGTCCTGAATAAGAACGTCGGCGACCACGCCCTCGCCCACCGTGTCCGCTGCGCGCAAAATGAGTTCTTCCTTGAGCCGGTAGACCGCCGCCGATCCGGCCAGATCTTCCGGGCGCAGTTCGCGCAGGAACGGCTGGTAGCGATCGATGATCATCGGCAGGTTCTCTTCGATCGTCGTAGCATCCTCGGGCGAGCCCGGTGCCAGCATGATACGCAGCTTCAAGAACCGGGCCTGGCCATCATTGGTGCGCAGGTTGACCATCAGCGGGGCGACTTCGACCAGCCCGCTCCCGCCCTCTTCGCCGTGGCCACCACCCGATTTTTCGCCGTGGCCCGCATCCTTCTTGGCTTCCTTGCCCGAATGATCGCCGGACTCCTTGGCCTCGGCATCGCTGCCGCCGCCCATAAGAAAGGCCCCGGCACCACCGCCAACCAGCAAAACCGCGCCTGCCGCAGCAATGATCTTTTTCTTCTTGGAAAAGCGCGGCGGCTTTGCGCCCTCTTCGGGCTTGGCCTCGTCCTGCGTGTCGGTGGTCATGGCTCGAATGCCTTTCTTTACCAAAAGCCGGCGGTCGAAACGTCGGCGGTGATTTTCTCCTATTATAGGATCGTCACCCGGCAAGATTTGCCCAGTGGCGATTTTCGAAGCAGTTTTTTCGGAGCGGCAAGCCGATGGATATTTCCTCATACGTTCTGCTCAGCCAGGAACAGGCGCTGAGGCGACGGATGGACATCGTCGCCAATAATCTGGCCAACACCTCGACCGTCGGCTTTCGCCGCGAACAGCCGATGTTCCGCGAATATGTGGAACGCGCCGACGAGGCGATCATCGACGATGCCAAACCGACCTCGTTCGTGCTCGATCTGCGCGCCATTCACGATACGTCGCTCGGCGCCTTCCAGCCGACCGGCAATCCGCTCGACGTGATGATCGACGGGCCGGGCTACCTCGCGGTGGAACTGCCCGACGGCGCAGGCACCGCCTATACGCGCGCAGGCTTCGTCAGCGTTCTGGAAACCGGCGAACTCGCCACCGCAGGCGGCCAGCGTCTGCTCGACGAAGGCGGGCAGCCGATCGTGGTGCCGCCCGAAGAAGTCGGCCGCGTCTCGATCGCCGCCGATGGCAGCGTCATGGGCGCGAACGGAGCGCTCGGCCGCCTGGCGGTCACCGTATTCGACGACGAAACCGGTCTCGCCCCCAAGGGCGACGGGCTTTACGCCGGTGCGGAAGGCCGCGTTCTCCCCGCCGAGGAAACCAAGCTTCGCAGTGGAGGAGTGGAAGGGTCCAACGTCCAGCCGATCGTGGAGACGACCGCGATGATCGACATCCTGCGGTCCTACCAGAACAGCGTCCGGATGACCGAAAGCCTCAACGACATGCGCAAGCGCGCGCTC
>JACLAD010009594.1_pt1 | contig 30589 bp, 23 predicted proteins | sample 8027901 | NCBI WGS metagenome assembly JACLAD01 (sample SAMN15725071, study PRJNA655200) | protist metagenome | isolation source: fluorescence activated cell sorting (FACS) single amplified genomes of... | place: Spain: Blaines Bay Microbial Observatory, Mediterranean Sea | collected 2016-07-05 | reverse complement strand
TGGGCACAACATTCCGCGCCCGAGGAACCGCGTCCGCCCCGTCCGCTCGCGCCATCCGGGCTAGGCGAGCAAGAGGGGAGCGACCCGCCTTTGCCGCCCGACCATGCGGTAGGTGCGGCGCGGCGCGGTACCCTGATCCATGCCCTGCTCGAACGCCTGCCGGGGGTGTTGCCGGAAGAGCGGCGAGCGCGCGCGGCGGACTGGCTGGCCCGGCAGGCCGGCGATCTCGATCCCGAGGACCGCGCCGAAATGCTCGAGCGGGCTATGTCGGTCATCGAAACCCCTGCCTTCGCGCCCGTGTTCGGCCCAGACGCTCTCGCCGAAGTGCCGCTTGCGGCGCTGGTCGATGGACGTGTCGTCGCCGGGATCGCCGATCGCCTTCTTGTGACCGCAGAGGCGGTAACGGTGGTGGATTTCAAGACCGCGCGGCGCCCGCCGACCTTGTTGGCGGATGTCCGCGATCACACGATGCGCCAGATGGCGGCCTATGTCGCCGCGCTGGAAGCGATCTATCCGGGGCGGGCCGTACGCGCCGCCTTGCTCTACACGCAGACGCCCCAACTGATCGACCTGCCGGACGCCGAAATCGCCCGATACAAAAGCCGATTTGCCGATCCGCAGGAAAGCTTTGCGCTGCCACCCGTTGAGTAGACGACACGCGCTCCTAAATGGGGCGCAACCGATACAGGAGAATTATCATGGCCACCGTCGCCGTCACCGATAGCAGTTTCCAGTCCGACGTCCTCGAATCGGACAAGCCCGTCCTCGTCGATTTTTGGGCCGATTGGTGCGGACCCTGCAAGATGATCGCTCCGGCCCTGGAAGAGCTGAGCGACGAGCTGGGCGACAAGGTCACCATCGCCAAGATGGATATCATGGAAAATCCCGATGTTCCGGGCAAGATGGGCGTTCAGTCGATCCCTTATCTCGTGCTGTTCAAGAATGGAGAGCCCGCCGCGAACATGCGCGGCGCTGCGCCCAAGGGCCAGCTCAAGCAGTGGCTCGAAGGCGAACTCTAAGCTTCGAACATCGCGTAGCGCGCGGCCAGATCGTCCCATAAAGCCGGGCTGGCCGCGCCGATGAGGCCGGTGCGGTCCTTCTCGTCGACCCGATAGGGTGAGCCGTCGGGCCGGGCGCATTTGCCGCCCGCTTCGTTCAGCCACAGCGCACCTGCCGCATGATCCCAGGCTAGCGTGCGCTCGAATATCGAAACGTCGTTTTCGCCCAGCGCGAGGCGTGGATATTGTTCGGCGGCACAGCGCGGGATGTCGACCAGGCGGTAATGCGGGGCGATATACTCCATCGCGGCTGCGCGCCGCGACTGGTCCATGAAGAGAGTTGAAATGCCGGCGACCGGAGGCGTTTCACCGGACGGCTTCGCCACGATTCTCTCCCCGCCGACGTACGCCCCCTTGCCGCGATGCGCGGCGCAGAACCGCCCGGACAGGCAGTCGTAGATCCATCCGCTCTGCGCGACGCCTTCGTCGGCGAGCGCGATCAGAATCCCGAACGGGCCCGTGCCGCCCGCGTAATTGTTGGTCCCGTCGATCGGGTCGATGATCCAGCACGGCCCCGCCAGCAGATCGAGCACGGCGGGGTTCGCATGCGCGTTCTCTTCGCCGACGATGCCGATCCCCGGATTGAGTTTGCTCAGCCCGGCAGCGAGCAGTTCTTCCGCTTCGCGATCGGCGATCGTGACGACATCGTCCGCCGCCTTGTTTTCGATCTCCGAGGCGGAGAGCGAGCGGAAATGCGGCAGGATTGCCTTTTCGGTGACCTCACGCATCAGCGCGAGAATTTCGCGGTCCAGCATGCTCATGATCTGTAATCCGCGTTGATGGCGATGTATCCGTGGGTCAGGTCGCAGGTCCAGACAGTGGCGCGTCCTTTCCCTATCCCGAGATCGACATCCATTCGAATGTCCTGTCTTTTGAGATGCTCGGCAACCGGCGCTTCGTCGTAATCCGCCACGGGTTGCCCATCGCGCGCCGTCCAGATGCCGCCGAATCCGATCGAAAGCCGGTCGCGATCCGCCGGTTCGCCCGCCTTGCCGACTGCCATGACGACGCGGCCCCAATTGGCATCTTCGCCCGCTATGGCGGTCTTCACCAGCGGAGAATTCGCGATCGAGAGGCCGACGCGCCGGGCGCTGTCGTCGCTCTCGGCGCCGGTTACCGCGATCTCGATGAATTTCCGCGCCCCTTCGCCGTCGCGCACCACGAGATGGGCGAGGCGCTGGCAGACATCGGCGATGGCGGCATAAAGCGCATCGGCACCCGGATCGTCCCACGATGCGATGAGCGGGTTGTCCGCCTGCCCCGTCGCGGCGAGCAGGACGGTGTCGCTGGTCGAGGTGTCGCCATCGACAGTGATGCAGGAAAAACTCGCCACATTCGCGCGGTCTAGCATCTGTTGGAGAAAACCCGGCGTCACCTTCGCGTCGGTGAAGACGTATCCGAGCATCGTCGCCATGTCGGGCGCGATCATGCCGCTGCCCTTGATGATCCCGCAGATTTCGACCCGAATTGCGCCGAGCATCGCGGAAGCGTGCGCACCCTTCGTGAAGGTATCGGTGGTGCCGATCGTTTCCGCCGCCTCGCGCCAGCCGCACGGGCTTGCCGTCAGCGCCTTATCAACACCCGCCTTCGCGCGATCCTTCGGCAGGGGCACGCCGATCACTCCGGTCGAGGAGACCAGTACTTCGCTGGCCGGGCATCCCAAATGCGCCGCAACCTGCGCGGAGACCTGCTCCACCGCCTCGCGCCCGCGATAGCCGGTGAAGGCATTCGAATTGCCCGCATTCACCACGATGGCCCGTCCGCGCCCGTGCTTCACGCTTTCGCGGCCCAGCTCGACCTCTGTCGAGCAGCAGACATTGCGCGTGAAGACGCCCGCGATCGCGGTTCCCTCAGCCAGCTCGACATAAGTGAGATCGGCCCGATCCCAGTCCTTGTAGCGCGCCCGTGCGACGCGCAGGGTAACACCCGCGACCGGGGGCATTTCGGGGAAAGGTTCGGCCAGAGGCGATCGTTCGAGGTCCATCAGGAAGGCGTTACGGAGTTTGCGCGGCAAGGTAAACGCGCTTCGGGGGTGGACGAGGGCAGCGGCAGTTTCTATTTGAGAGGCTCCATGCTTCGTCGCCTGCTCGCCTGTTTCGTTATTCTGACCGGCCTCGCCGCCGCGAATGCCCCTGCGCATGCGACGATCGTCAGCGCGCTCGAAGCCCAGATCGAGGATCAGCGCAGGGCGGACGATCCGGCGCGCAGTGCCGAAAGCGTCTGCGTCGAAAAGCAGCGCAAGCAGCGGCTGCGCGGGGAACGGATCACACCCTGCCGCGCACCGGAGACGGTTACCGTCTATGTGCCGACGATCCAGCTCGGGCCCGACCGCGCGCACGAATAGCGCGCCTGCGCCAACTTGCGTTCCGTAATGCGGCTCGCGGTCCAAAGGGGCGCGCGGGCATATCCCTTATTCCCGATACCCCGAGACCCACCATGCTAAAAGCCCTTACCAAGTCGCTCTTCGGCTCGTCCAATGATCGTTACGTCAAGTCGATGGACAAGATCGTCAATCAGATCAACGCGTTGGAGGAGCAAATTCAGGCTCTTTCCGATGAAGAGCTGCAAGCTCAGACTGACAAGTTCCGCGAGCAGCTGGAAAACGGCAAGACGCTCGACGACATCCTGCCTGAAGCCTTTGCGACTGTGCGCGAAGCCTCCGTCCGCGTGCTCGGGATGCGGCATTTCGACGTGCAGATGGTGGGCGGCATCGTGCTCCACCGCGGCGAGATCGCCGAAATGCGCACGGGTGAGGGCAAGACGCTGGTCGCCACGCTCGCGACCTATCTCAACGCGATCGAGGGCAAGGGCGTCCATGTCGTCACCGTCAACGACTATCTTGCCCGCCGCGACGCGGAATGGATGGGGCAGCTGCACCGCTTCCTCGGCCTGACGGTTGGCGTGATCGTGCCGAACTTGAACGAGTTCGAACGGCGCGACGCGTATAATTCGGACATCACCTACGGAACGAACAACGAGTTCGGCTTCGATTACCTGCGCGACAACATGAAGCACGATCGCAACCAGATGGTGCATCGTCCCTTCAACTACGCGATCGTCGACGAGGTCGATTCGATCCTGATCGACGAAGCGCGCACCCCGCTGATCATCTCCGGCCCGACCGAGGACAAGAGCGAGCTCTATATCTCGGTCGATGCGATCGTGAAGGATCTCGACCCCGAATGGTACGAGGCGGACGAGAAGACCAAGAACATCAGCTGGACCGAGGAGGGCACCGACGCGATCGAAGCCAAGCTGGCCGAAGCTGGGCTGCTCGAAGGCGAAAATCTCTATGACGTCGAGAACACCCTCGTCGTCCATCACCTCGACCAGGCCCTTCGCGCGAACATCATGTTCAAGAAGGACACCGACTACATCGTCAAGGACGACAAGGTCGTGATCATCGACGAATTTACCGGCCGCATGATGGACGGGCGCCGCTGGTCGAACGGGCTTCACCAGGCGGTGGAGGCCAAGGAGGGGGTCAAGATCGAGCCGGAGAACCAGACGCTCGCCTCGATCACATTCCAGAACTATTTCCGCATGTATCCCAAGCTGTCCGGCATGACCGGCACCGCCGCCACCGAAGCGAGCGAGTTCTGGGACATCTACAAATTGAACGTCGCCGAAATCCCGACCCACCGCGAGGTCGCGCGGATCGACGAGGACGATCAGTTCTACAAGAACACGATGGACAAATTCGCGGCCATCGCAAAGGCGATCAAGGAGAAGAACGAGCTGGGCCAGCCCGTCCTGGTCGGCACGGTCTCGATCGAGAAGTCGGAGCTTTTAAGCCAGTTCCTCGAAAAGGAAGGCGTGAAGCACGAGGTCCTCAACGCCCGCCAGCACGAGCGCGAGGCGCATATCGTGGCGCAGGCAGGCCGCATCGGCGCGGTTACCATCGCTACCAATATGGCCGGGCGCGGGACCGACATTCAGCTCGGCGGCAATCTCGAATTCCGTACCGAGGATGAGCTGTCCGACATGCCGGAAGGCCCCGAGCGCGACGCCGCGATCGCGCGGATCAAGCAGGAAATCTCTGAAGAAAAGCAGCGCGTGAAGGATGCGGGCGGGCTGTTCGTGCTCGGCACCGAACGCCACGAATCGCGCCGGATCGACAACCAGTTGCGGGGCCGTTCGGGCCGCCAGGGCGATCCCGGCCTGTCGCGCTTCTACCTCTGCCTCGAAGACGATCTCCTGCGCATTTTCGGGCCGGACACGCTGTTCTCGCGCATGATGAACAGCAATCTGGAGGATGGCGAAGCGATCGGGTCGAAATGGCTCAGCAAGGCCATCGAAACCGCCCAGAAAAAGGTGGAGGCGCGCAATTACGAAATGCGCAAGCAGGTCGTCCAGTACGACGACGTGATGAACGACCAGCGCAAGGTCATCTACGAACAGCGCGCCGAGATCATGGATAGCGAGGCCGTGGACGATGTCGTGCTCGATATGCGGCATGACACGATCAACAATATCGTCGGCGAAGCCTGCCCGCCGGGCTCCTATCCCGAACAGTGGGACGTCGCGCGCTTGAAGGAACGGGTCGAGGAAGTTCTCGGCCTGACGCCCCCGATTGATGCTTGGCTGGAAGAGGATGCGGTCGAGCCGGAAATAATCGAGGAACGGCTGCAACAGGCTGCCGACGAGAAGATGGAAGCCAAGATCGCGCGTGTCGATCCGACGATGTGGCGCAATGTCGAAAAGAGCCTGTTGCTGCAATCGCTCGACCATCACTGGAAGGAACACCTTTCCACGCTCGACGCGCTGCGTCAGGTGGTCTGGCTGCGCGCGCACGCGCAGAAGCAGCCGATCAACGAATACAAGCAGGAAGCCTTCAGCCTGTTCGAACACATGCTCGACACTCTGCGGGAGGATACCACGTCCAAGCTGATCAAGCTCGACGTGCGCGAACCCGAACCGATGCCGGCCGCGAGCCTGCCCGAACTGCCCGATTTCCTGACCGGTCATATCGAGCCGCTGTCGGGCATCGACAATTCCAACGATGGCGACGGATCGGAACGCCGCGCGGCGCTGTTCGGATCGCTTGCGGGAAGCCCACAGGCGGCGGCCGGGCCGGGTGGCGTTTCGGACAATCCCTATGCGGGCAAGGAGATCAGCCGCAACGCCCCGTGCCCGTGCGGGTCGGGCAACAAATACAAGCATTGCCACGGCGCGATCGGCGCCCGCGCGTGATCGCAGGCGGTTTCATGGCGGGCCTGACCTAGATGGTCTGGCTCGCCGTCGCCTTTTTCGCGACCGCGCTCCTATACGCCTCGGTCGGGTTCGGCGGGGGTTCGACATACAGCGCGCTGCTGGCGCTAAGCGGGCTGGATTATCGAGTCCTTCCTTTGGTCAGCCTGGCCTGCAACATCGTCGTCGTGGCGGGAAGCACCGTGCGCTTCTCGCGCGCGGGTATCCTGCCTTGGCGGCGCGCGCTTCTCCTGACCGCTCTCGCCGCGCCTGCCGCCCTGCTTGGCGGGCTGACGCCGATCGACGAGCGCAATTTCCTGCTGTTGTTGGGCGCCAGCCTCGTCCTGACAGGCGTGACGCTGTTGATTCCAGTCGCTCAATCGAGCGAGGCGCGGGCGACAAGTGCCGCGAGATTCGCGCCCTTCGCCGCACCGCCTCTCGGCTATCTGGCCGGTCTGGTCGGCATCGGCGGAGGCATCTTCCTCGCGCCCCTGCTCCACCTCGTGCGATGGGCCGAGGCCAAGAGCATCGCGGCGACCGCGGCGCTGTTCATCCTCGTCAATTCCCTGTTCGGGCTGGTCGGCCAGATCCTGAAGGGTGGGGAAGGCCGCTTCGAAGCGGCGATCGGCTTCGGCCTGCCGCTCCTCGTCGCGGTCGCGATCGGCGGCCAGATCGGCAGCTATCTGGTGGTGAAATTCCTGCCGCAGCGCTGGATCCGCTGGATCACGGCTGGACTGACCCTCTTCGTCGGGGTCCGCCTGGTTCTCGATCATATCTGAGAGAAATGCCGCATCCGCGATGCGGTGCCTACTGGCGAAAAGTGGCTCCCCGAGTTTGAAACTGCGACCCTTCCGCTGAAATCCATGATCGTCCATAAAAGCTAGGACCTACTAGGGCTTATGGCCTGTTGCTCGTCCATAGCTTTCCATTGACAACCGCCACAAACCGCGTCCAAGTGTGGGAAATTGTGTTGGCACGGCTGCGCCGCGTCAGGTTCGATTCCACATTTTGCACGGGCAGGTGAGCGATGGGAAAATTGACGGTTCGGCAAGTCCAATCTGCAAAGCCTGGAACGCACGTTGATGGCAAAGGCCTGTTACTGCGCGTGAACAGCGCGACCGCGAAGAGCTGGGTCCTGCGCGTCCAGTATGACGGCATCCGTCGCGACATTGGCTTAGGCTCGACCGACATTCTCACCTTGGCCGAGGCGCGCGAGAAAGCCGCTGCATTGCGCAAGGTAGCTTTGACCGGCGGAGACCTGATAGCGGAGCGCGATCGGCACAAGCAAAAGATCCCGACCTTCGCGGAGGCGATGCAGCGCACGCATGACGAGTTGGGGAAGGGCTGGGGGGACAAGACCGGCGCACAATTCCTGTCCAGCCTCGAAACCCATGCTGTCCCGACCCTAGGCAAGCACAAGGTCGATCGGATCGAAACCGAGCATGTCACGGCGGCGCTTGCGAAGATATGGACCGAGAAGCCGCAAATCGCGCGCAAGGTCCGGCATCGCATTATGCAGGTGCTGTCGTTCTCGAAGGCTAGGGGCTGGAGGACAGCGCCGGTTCCGCTCGCCAAGGAGATTACGGACGGTCTCGCCCGCCAGCCCGAAAGCGAAGGCTTCCGCGCGATGCCCTATAAGGACCTCCCGGCTTACATCGCTGGCGAGCTTGGCAAATCGAATTCGCCGGCGCGCCTCGCCTTGATGTTTACCATCTTCACCGCTGCACGATCGGGCGAGGTCCGGTTGGCAGAGTGGTCGCAAATCGACCGCGATGACCGTGAATGGAAGCGGCCCGGTTCAATCATGAAGAACGGCAAGCCGCACACCGTCACCTTGAGCGACGCGGCGCTGGCGATCCTCGACCGGGCGGCGGAGATGTTCGGCACCGATGGTCTCATATTCCCCAGCCTGCGCGGCAAAGTCCTGACGAATGCGGCGCTAGGCAAAATGCTACGCGATAGCGGGCGCACCGAGACCGTTCATGGCTTCCGCTCGACCTTCCGCGATTGGGCGGCGGAACGGATGCCGCATGTCCCCTATGCTGTGGCCGAGATGGCGCTTGCGCATACCGTGGGCGATGCGACCGAGCGCGCTTACCTGCGCACCGACCTAAAGGATCTTCGCCGCGCGTTGATGGATGGATGGAGCGAGTACGCCGCACCATCCCTGTGCGCAGCGAATAGCAACGTGGTGGCGCTTCATGGCTAAGGAAATCAATGAAGAGGTCGGGAGCGGCATTACGCGCAGCACACGGCGTGCACAACGGTATCAAGTTACCGGCGGGGACGAACGCGAACTGGCGCTCTTGAAATCAGCAATGAGCAAAATGGCGACCGCCTCGCAGCATCCTTGGGAAAGGTTCTCTTCTGTGGTCGAATTGGCACGAGATCAAATCAGCGACCTCGAGAGTCGGCCGGAGGCCGAGCAGCACTTTCGCCAGCATGAAGGCCTAGGCTGGTATCTCAAAGAATTGCTGATGCTCGATAAGCTAGTCCGCCTTCATCTCGCCGAGGGAAACTCAGAGTGGGCGGCGGTGGAAGGGATGCGCTTTGGATCGATCGTCACCGAAATGGGGATCAAATTCGAGTGGGAAGCCGATGCTCTAAGAGGACGAAAGCTTATTGAGGGGGCGGCATCGACCCGAAAGGCGAACGATGAAGACCGATGCGAGTTAGTTAACCGCATTCTCGCGGAGCGGAAGCGTGGCAAGCGCGATGCCTTCCTACAAGCTTCGCGACGAAGGCCTGAATGGGGAAGTGAAGGCACGTTTAGAGCAGCCTTTTACAGAAAGCCGTCTAAGCCTAGCGACTAGACGCATCCAATTGCCATAACTGTCCAGCCGTCATCATACGGAGACGGCTAATGGCAAATACCTTGATGAGGCTTGAGGCGGTCGAAGCTGCCATCGGCCTTAAAAAGTCCAAGATTTATGAAATGGTGGGGCGAGGTCAATTCCCTCGTCCAGTCAAATTGGGTTCGGTGAATACGTGGCCGTCGAGCGAAGTCTCGGCTTGGATCGCCGAACGCATTGCTGAGCGGGAGACCGCCAGTGCCTGAAACAGAAAACCCCCGCGCCGGGAGGGACGCGGAGGCTCTGGTATCCATTGCAGCGGATGCCCCAGCCTATCCCATAAGTCGCCCAATTATTCAAGCAAATCCGGCCATGCAGGCACGTCTTCGTGCTCTCCTGTGGGGCTTTCCTTGGACGTGGGAGATGCGCCATGGATAACCCGGCAAATCTTCCCTTCGCCCCGCTGATCGCTGCCTACCTTCAGCGCCTGCCCCGTCACGAGGTCGAATATATCGCACAGGTGGCGATCGACGCTCTCGACCATGCTGATGGCGATACAGACCTCGAAGGCGAGTGGAGCGAGGACGAAATCAGCTCGAAGCCTACTTGGGTAGGCCTTGATGACGGCCCAGGCTGTCAGATTTCTGACGCTGGCGGGCAATGCGACGAAGACGACCTCAATACAAACTTCGCGGGCACGTTCGGCGCGATGGGACCGGGGTGCGAGATCTCCGATCCCGATTGCGCGGTGGACGACAAACCGTGCGATCTCGATGCGGAGGACGGACTTTAGGATGGGCAAGCCCCGCCTCTTCACGACGCTGCCGGTTGGCGAAGGTGATCGACGCTCAGATCGCGCAACCATTCGATGGGATGGGAGCGCTCGGCAACTTTGGCCCTCGCTCTTGGATCGGAGGGAATGTGGTAGAGTTGAAGGTCGATGCTGATGGAGCGACAAGCCGCGTACTACGAAGCTGCCGATCGTAAATTTGGCCGGATCATATGCGAAGCCATTCAACTTCCAGCTTGGCCATGATCGGATCAGACAAAAACCCCAAATTTGTCACTTACAACACTTCAGTTGATATGGGCTCGCGCACGATTTTTAGTGCGATTGTTGTGGCAAGTGTGACAAACCAAGTCGCACTTCGCCATCTCGTCCATCAGGCGCTGATCTGAGACCGCAGCCCGAACTAGATCAGCGAGATTTCCCAATTTAACTGTTCCGGTTAGATGATCGAATTCAAGTGGTCGACTGAGAACATATCTTGGGTTCTTGCAGCTTTGGCAACGGGCGCCTCTCTGCACGATTTCCTGGTCCCTCGTCTGTCTCGCTCGTTGTCGCTGATTTGCTGTTGCCATGCTGTCTGCGTAACGCGAGATCTTTAAAAAATTATTTTCAGTAACTTGCTAGAACATCGCCAGTGGCGATTTCATCCTATTTGATGGCAAAGCGCTACGCCTGACGCTTAGAGGGACGAGCGAAGCTCAGCCATACGATCCTGCTAGGCCGTGTCCTCTTCTGGCCTTGCTTCAGGCTCCGGCTTTGGCCCCGGAGCCATCGCTTCGATCGCCGCCAGTTGCTCCCGACGCTTCGCTTGCGCGACATACCAATCAGAAAAGAGCATTTCGATCAACCCGAGAAGCTGTTCGGCCTCGCCAGGCTCAACGTCGACAATTACCCCATCGACCTCAGTCATATGCGCGCCGATGTTGCCCTTATCCTTCAGGACCTTCATCGCCGCAATCGTCTCAGGCTCGACACCTTTCGGAAGATCGTCAGCCTCTAACCTCTGCTCTAGCTTCTCGATCTCATGATAGAGTGTGCGTTCGCGAATGCCGCAAAAGTCTCGGATCATGCCCTGTAGGCATCGTCTCGCTAAAGTCGCGGATGACTTAGGACTAAGTGCTAGGATTGACCACGCTTCATTGTAGTCTTCCAACATCGCTTCAGGCACGCAGTTCGGAAAGGGCTTACCCATTCCCTGTGGGTAAAACTGAAAAGATCTGAAAACTGAGTCATCGACGACCACTCTGCCAATATTCGAGCTTTCTGCGACTTCCAGTGAGATGGCAACGGTCGCTCTCCTACAATCGTCATTTGCACATCGAACTGCTTCGCTCAGAACATGTAGATAAGGGAACAATCCTGTTTTATCCTCGGACTCACGAAACCGGCCGATCGATAGATAAGCGCCCTCTTGCGCATGCGATGCGTCGGTTACTATCTGAATCATTCCACAATGTGGACAAGTGAATTTCATAAAAGTTCTCTAAAAAGCTAGTTAGGCTGAGATATATTACATGACGGCGGACGCAACACCTGTTCCAAATCCAATCATAGAGCCGGCAGCTAGTGCTGACGAAATGATTAATTGCTGCCGTACGATGGGCATCAGGTCGCGCACTCGCATCCTGGTCGATGCTACGATCTTACTTTCGAAAACGCTAATTCGCAGGGCCTCAATTGTATCGCCAATGATCGGTCCAACTCGTATGCCCGTGATGAGCGCATTAATTCCCGTTGCCAGTGCAAAACCAGCGCCGACGGCAAAAGAAACAAGTGGAGTTCCAATCGATCCGACGACCTTGTCTGATGCCGATAGAATCGCCACTGCTCCGCCCGAATTCATGGCGAGCAATGAAGCGAGAATCCATTGGCTCATAGCGGCGGAATTAATTTGCACCTGGCGCGCGGTATTCTGAAGTACCTCGACACCGTTTAGAGCGATTTCTCTAATCTGAGCTGCTTGCAATTCATTAAAAGGAACTAGGTCTTGTTCCGGATCGAAGGGGTCATAATCAGCCATCCGCCGGCTCCTTAATCAGGCCGCATTGACCGGGCGTCCGACAAGCTCTTGAGAAAATCTCGGCGCTGAAGCGTGGCAGTGATTGCGTAAGGGATGCCGATAATCGCTACTGCCATCGCAGCAGCGGAAGCCTCTTGCGGCGCGCCGTTCGTGGCGAACAAACCAATAAAGACGAAAAACGCCGCGATTGCTCCGCAGACGAAGGTGATGATTTCCATTGCACGCATGAATGAGGCCTCCCCTGAAGCGGGAGCTTGCACGGGATTTTCCTATTCCGCAATCCCGACCCGGATTGACCCATGTTCTCCTAATGTTCCATCAATAGGGCATGGCTCGCCACAGGCTCGATTCGATCAATGACTTCGCCCGCCAAGGCTACAACCTCCGCATCCGCTGTCTTCGATGCGGTTACACCGTCGACGCTGAAGCGATCTCATTTATGCAGGATGTTTATCGACACCGTGGCCCGCGCCGGATCGAGGAACTGGAGCCACGCATGAAATGCGGGGAATGCGGGCACCGTGGCGCGATTATCTCACCGACCGCACGAGAGTTCTAACGCGAAGATCACGCTTGATTGAGGTGTGGGAACGATAGTGGGGCTGGGAGCATCTGCCTACGGCTAAGCACCTGAAAGCGCACAATAATTCTGCGCTAAGTGGCTCCCCGAGTTGGATTCGAACCAACGACCAAGTGATTAACAGTCACCTACTCTACCGCTGAGCTATCGGGGAGCAGCCATCCGGCAGGGGTGCGCCTATATGGGCGCTCGAAAGGTTTGGCAAGCGGGTCTTTGGGGAAATTTCCCCCTGCCATTGAGTCAGACCACGAATTGCTCGGCGACGATGCGTTCGTCGAGCGTGTGGCCCGGATCGAACAGCAATTTCAATTCCCGCTCGCGCGCGATGGCGAGCGAGACCTCGGCGATGTCGCGCACTTCCTTCTGGTCGGCCACGACGGAAACCGGTCGTTTGTCCGATTCGAGCACGCGTAAGCGGATCTGGCTGCGATCGGGCAGGATGGCGCCGCGCCACCTGCGCGGGCGGAAGGCGCTGATCGGCGTCAGGGCGAGCAGCTGCGAATCGAGCGGCAGGATCGGCCCGTCGGCGGAGAGGTTGTAGGCGGTCGAGCCCGCCGGCGTCGCCACCAGGACGCCATCGCAAACCAGTTCCTTGATCCTCACCTTGGTGTCGACCGTGACCTCTATCTTCGCGGTTTGGCGCGTCTCGCGCAGCAGCGAGACTTCGTTGATGGCGCAGAAGGTATGGATCTGGCCTTCCTGCGTAGTCGCTTCCATGCATAGCGGCGCCACGGCAAGGCCGCGCGCCTTTTCGAGGCGTTGCAGCACTTTGTCGGCACCGCGATATTTGTTCATCAGGAACCCGACCGTGCCGAGATTGACCCCGTAAACCGGCTTCACATTCCCATGGTCGAGCATGGCATGAAGGGTTTGCAGCATGAAGCCATCGCCACCCACCACGACGACGATGTCCGCTTCTTCCGGAGACACCCAATCGGTGAGCGACTGGAATTCCTGCACGACCTCCTGCGCCTTCGCGCTGTCGGACACCATCAGGGCCAGCTTTTGGAACTCGGCCATTATTATCCTCTTCCCGGCGAAAGGCCTTAATCCACACCTATGGGGGCCTGTCCCGTTTGGCAACGCGCCGCTTTTTGTGTCACATCGAAGTCGGGGAGCGCATAGGGAGTGCCGATGGCAAGCTTGGCAGACACTTCCAGCCGCGACGGTATCACGGACGATGGGCGCGATCCCCTGACGGGGCTTGCCGATCTGGCGCACGCGCGCCTTACGATGCAACGCTGGCAGCGGGACTGGCCCGATGGGGGCCCCCCTTTCCCGATGCGCGCCATGCTGATCGCCATAGGCCGGATCGATCGGGTTAACGTCGCCTATGGAGAGACGACGGGCGACGGCGTCCTGATCGAGATCGCCCAGCGCATCCGCCATTTCGCCGAAGACGAGCTGGAAAGCGGCGTCTGGCTGGCGGCGCGTATTTCCGGCGACAGTTTCCTTCTCGCGGCGCGCGAGGATTGCTCGCGCGAGCGCTGGCAATGGCTGGCCGAAGCGCTCGCCGATGCGATCGCCATGCCGATCGTCGATCCCTGCACCAGCCATAGCCTGCGCCTCTGGCCGCGCCTCGCGCTGATGCGAGCGCGCGCGGGTGACGATGCCGATTCGGTGCTCGATACGCTGGCGGAAACGGCCGTGCGCATGCGCGGCAGCAATGGCGAACGGATCGCCTGGGCGAGCGAGGATCTCGACCAGCAGGGCTTGTCGAACCAGCAATTGGAAGCCGATCTTCTGGCCGCGATCGATCGCGACGAGATCGAGGTGCTGTTCCAGCCGCAATATCGCGTCGCTGACAATCGCCTGGTCGGGGCCGAGGCGCTGGCACGCTGGCAGCATCCGACCCTGGGGCGCATCGGCGCAGGGCTGCTCTTCATGATCGCCGAGCGCGCCGATCACGTCGCGCAATTGTCCCGCCATATCGCGCGCCGTGCGCTGGATGGCGCGCGCGACTGGCCTGACGGGCTAACTCTCTCGATCAACGTGACGTCGGCCGATCTTGCGGCAGGCAGCTTCGCGCGCGACTTCATCGCTCTGGTCGACGAAAGCCTTTTGGAACCCGAACAGGTCACGCTGGAGATTACCGAACAGGTCCTTCTGGCCGATCTCGACCGGACGCGGGAGATACTCGACGAGCTGAAAGCGGTCGGCATCAACCTCTCGCTCGACGATTTCGGCGCGGGCTATTGCAACTTCCGCTACCTCAAGGTCCTGCCGCTCGACTGCCTCAAGCTTGACCGCGCGATGATCGATGGCGTGCTGGACGACGAGCGCGACCTTGCAGTCCTGCGCGCAATCGTGGCCATGGCCGAAGCGCTCGATCTACGCGTGGTGGCGGAAGGGGTCGAGAAAGACGAGCAACTCGCTCTGATCGCGCGCGAAGGTGTCGAAACCTATCAGGGTTTCCTGCGCGCGGAGCCGATGAGTGCGGAAGAATTCGTCAGGCTGGCGCGCGGCTGACGGGCGGTCGATCATGATCCGCCGCCGTTGATCAGGCCGCCTTCTTAGCCTTCTTCGCGATACCCGACAGGCCCTTGGTCAGCTGATAGAGCCCGTTCAAGCGGCTCTGCGGATCGTTCCAGGCGCGGCTGATCACCAGCTTCATGTCGGGCCGCAGCTTGGCGGTGCCCTTTAATCGGTCGACATAGGCGATCAGGCCCGGACCGTCCGGGAAATCGTCGTTGTGGAAGGTGACGAGCGTACCTGCCGCGCCGACATCGATCTTGGCGATATTGGCGGTGATTGCCTGATGCTTGATCTCGATCAGCTTGACCAGATTGGCGGTTGCGCTGGGCAGATCGCCGAAGCGGTCGATCATCTCGGCGGCGAGCGCTTCGATCTCGCCCTTGTTCTCGGCATCGTTGAGGCGGCGATAGAGCGCCATGCGCACGGCGAGATCGGGGACGTAATCTTCCGGGATCATGATCGGCGCATCGACGGTGATCTGCGGGCTGACCTTTTCCGGTTTCGCCTCCAGCCCCATCTCGCCCGCCTTGGCGGCCAGGATCGCGTCTTCAAGCATGGACTGGTAGAGTTCGAAGCCGACTTCGCGGATATGGCCGGACTGTTCGTCGCCCAGCAGATTGCCCGCGCCGCGAATGTCGAGGTCGTGGCTGGCGAGCTGGAACCCGGCGCCGAGCGAATCGAGATCGCCGAGCACTTTCAGGCGCTTTTCCGCCACTTCCGAAAGCTGCGTGTCCTTGGCGTAGGTCAGATAGGCATAGGCGCGCAGCTTGCTACGCCCCACGCGGCCGCGCAGCTGATAGAGCTGGGCGAGGCCGAAAATGTCGGCGCGGTGGATGATGATCGTGTTGGCGCTCGGCAGGTCGAGCCCGCTTTCCACGATCGTGGTCGCGAGGAGGACGTCGTATTTGCGCTCGTAGAATGCGCTCATCCGCTCCTCGATCTCCCCCGCGCCCATTTGGCCGTGCGCGGCGACGAATTTCACTTCCGGCACGTTCTCGTGCAGCCAGTCCGATATCGCTTCCATGTCGGAAATGCGCGGCACGACGATGAAGCTCTGCCCGCCGCGATGATGCTCGCGCAGCAGCGCCTCGCGCATCACCATGTCGTCCCATTCCATCACATAGGTGCGGACCGCCAGGCGATCGACCGGAGGCGTCTGGATGGTCGACAATTCGCGCAAGCCCGTCATCGCCATCTGTAAGGTTCGCGGAATCGGAGTGGCGGTCAGCGTCAGCATGTGCACGTCGGCGCGCAATTGCTTGAGCTTCTCCTTGTGCGTCACGCCGAAGCGCTGTTCCTCGTCCACGATGACGAGGCCGAGATCCTTGAATTCGGTCTGCTTCGACAGGATCGCGTGGGTGCCGACGACGATGTCGATATCGCCCTTGGCCAACCCCTCGCGCGTCTCCTTGGTCTCTTTTGACGAAACAAGACGCGAGAGTCGCCCGATCTTGAGGGGGAAACCGTCGAAGCGCGCGGAAAAATTCTCGTAATGCTGGCGCGCAAGCAGGGTGGTGGGCGCGACCACCGCGACCTGCTGTCCGTTCATCGCGGCGACGAAAGCGGCGCGCAGCGCGACCTCGGTCTTGCCGAAGCCGACATCGCCGCAAACGAGGCGGTCCATTGGCTTGCCGCTTTCAAGGTCCGACAGGACATCGGAGATGGCGCGGTCCTGATCGTCGGTTTCCTCGTATTGGAACCGGTCGAGGAACTGATTGTAGGGGCCTTCCTCGACTTCCAGCACCGGCGCTTTCCTGAGCGCGCGAGCGGCGGCGACCTGCATCAACTCGCCCGCGATCGCCTGGATACGCTCCTTCAGGCGGGCGCGCCGCTTCTGCCACGCCTCGCCGCCCAGTTTGTCGAGCTGTACCGCTTCCTCGCTCGATCCGTAACGGCTCAAGACGTCGATATTCTCGACCGGGATGAACAGCTTGTCCCCACCGCGATATTCCAGCTGGACGCAGTCATGCTTCGATTTACCGACCGCGATCGGTTCGAGGCCGAGATATTTGCCGATGCCATGCTCGGTGTGGACGATCAGGTCGCCGACGCTCAGTGCCTGCAATTCGGCGAGGAAGGCATCGGCGTCGCGGCGCTTCTTCTTGCGTCGGACGAGCCGGTCGCCGAGAATGTCCTGCTCGGTCAGCAGCTCCATCTCGTCATTGGCGAAGCTGGCTTCCAGCGGTACGATCATTGCCGCGGGCTTGCCTTTCGACGACTGCCCCAGCGCCTCCTGCCAGCTTTCGGCGGTCTGCACCGCGATGCCCGCTTCGTCTAGGATCGAGACGATGCGCGATCGGCTGCCCTTGGAATAGGCGGCGATCAGCGGTCGCTTGCCCGCCTTGGCGATCGCCTTCAGGTGTTCGGCGAGTACCGGATAGACATTGTCGCCCCGCGCGCGTTCGGGGGCGAAATCGCGGCCCGAGCGGAAGCCGAAATCGATCACCGTGTCGCTTTCGGGTTCGTCGAAGGCGGTGGCGCGATGGGCAGGCGCGTTCGCGAGCGCGGTCTCGAACTCGCCCTGCGTCAGATAGAGCGCGTCGGGCTTCAAGGGTCGGTAGCTGCCTTTCGCCTGCCCGCTCGCTGCCTTTCTCTGCTCATAATAGTCCGCGAAATCCTTCGTCCGCTCCTCCGCTGCAGCGAGTGCGGCCTGGTCGATGACCAAGAGATCGTCCTTGCCGAGATGGTCGAACAGGGTCGTCAGCCGATCCTCGAACAAGGGCAGCCAGTGTTCCATCCCTGCGAGCCGACGCCCTTCGCTGACCGCTTCGTAAAGCGGGTCCTGCGTGGCGTTGGCGCCAAACATTTCGCGGTAGCGGGTGCGGAAGCGTTTGATGCTGTCCTCGTCCAGCAGCGCCTCGCTGGCGGGCAGGAGCAAATGCCGCTTGAGCCGCCCTGTCGTCAGCTGCGTGTTGGGATCGAAGCTGCGCAGGCTTTCCAGCTTGTCACCGAAGAAATCGAGTCGCAGCGCTTCGTCCATCCCGCTCGGGAAGACGTCAACGATCGAGCCGCGGATGGCGTATTCGCCCTTGTCGATGACCGTGTCGGTGCGCGAATAGCCTTGGCGCTGGAGCAGGGCTGCAAGGCTGTCGCGCCCGATTTCCATCCCCGGCGCGAATTCGCGCACGCTCTCGCGGATGCGGAAAGGGGTGAGGACGCGCTGCAAAACCGCATTGGCGGTCGTGACCAGCAATTGCGCACCCGGCTTTCCCGCCTGCAGGCGATGCAGTGCGGCGAGGCGACGGGCGCTGATCGACAGCGCCGGGCTTGCCCGGTCGTAGGGAAGCGAATCCCAGGCCGGAAACTCGATCACCTCCAATTCGGGCGCGAAATAGCGTGCCGCTTCGGAGACGGCATGCATCGCGGTATCGTCGGGCACGATGAACACCGCGCGGCCCTTCGCGGCGCGGGCTAGATCGGCGAGGACGAGCGGCTGCGCTCCGCGCGCCACGCGCGCAAGCGTGAGCGGGCTGTCGGCTTTGAGGATGCGGGCGATATCGGGCATGATCAGAGGAGGAGCGCTAGACGCTTTCTTCGGTTCCGTTGCGATCGCGCAACCAACGATAAAGAGCCAGAACGATTGCGCCGATCACGATCCCGACGATGGACGCGACGATATCGACCACGAAATCTCCAACGTCCATGTCGCGCTGCAGACCCATCACGCCTTGCGCAATCTCGATAAGTCCACCGAATGCAGCGAGGCAGACCAGGAGCCATATCGCGGAGGTACGTGAAAATGTCAGGCGCGAGAGAAAGCCAAGAGTGATGAAGGCGAGCGCGTGCCAGATGCCTCCGCCCATCCCACCAAGATTGCCGGGAATCAGGGCGTAGTAGGAGGTCACCGCTACGGCGATCGCCAAGATCAGGGCCAACAGGCCTACAATCACTTTTCTTGTCACGTGACGACCGCTGGCAGGATCAGATCGTGACGTAATCGAGACGCTGCATCGCCTCCATCCGCTCGCCCAGAAAGGCTGGCGGAACCGGCTGCGTCTTGAGCACCCAAGCCATGACATCGACATCGTCTTCTTCGAGCAGGGCTTCGAACCAGGCGAGGCCCGCTTCGTCCCAGTCCGCGTGATAGCGATCGAAGAAGCCGCCGAACATGTAATCCGCTTCGCGCGTGCCGCGATGCCAGGCGCGGAAACGGGCGCGCTGGATGCGGCCTTCGAAGGTGAGGGGATCGGGCATGGAGCGCGGGTAGGGCACTCGCATTGGGCGCGCAAGCGGCTATAGGCATCCCCCATGCGCCCCGACATCCTCAACCCCCTGTTTGCCGAAGTCGAAACGCTCGACGGTGTGGGCCCGAAGATGAAGAAGCCGCTCGATCGCCTCGGCCTGTCGCGGGTTCGCGATGTCGCCTATCACCTTCCCGAACGTTTCGTGACGCGGCGCGCAGTCCAGACCGTCGACGAGGCGGGCGAGGGCGAGCAGATCGTCCTCAAACTGACCGTCACCGAACATCGCGGCGGGCGCAATCCGCGCGCGCCCTATCGCGTGCTGGCGCAGGATTCGGTCGGCAATGTGATCGCGCTGACCTATTTCGGGCGGGCATCCTATACGGCCAAGAAGCAATTGCCGGTGGGCGAGACGCGCTGGGTGGCTGGCAAGCTGGAGCGCTATGGCGACATGCTCCAGATCGTCCATCCCGATCATGTGGTGGAAGAGGGCGGCGATACGCTGCAGAGGCTGTGCGAGCCGGTCTACGCTCTGGCGGAAGGCCTGACCCAGCCCAAGATTGCCGGGCTGGTCGAACAGGCGCTCACCCGGGCCCCCGAATTGCCTGAATGGAGCGACACCGGTCAGGTCGAGCGGGAAGGTTGGCCGCCATGGCGCGAGGCGCTGAAGGCGGCGCACAAGGGCGAAGATAGCAAGGCGCGCGACCGGCTCGCCTATGACGAATTATTCGCCAACAGCTTGGCACTCATGCTGGTGCGCGCCGATAATCGCCGCCGCAAGGGTCAGCCGCTGGTCGGCGACGGGAGCTATCGCGGCAAGCTCGCGCTGCCGTTTCCGCTGACGGGCGCGCAAAAAAGGTCCATCGCGGAGATCGAAGGCGATCTGGCGCAGGAGGCCCCGATGCTGCGCCTGCTTCAGGGCGATGTCGGCGCTGGCAAGACAGTGGTGGCGCTGGAAGCCATGCTGATCGCTATCGAGGCCGGGGCGCAGGCGGCGCTGCTCGCCCCCACCGAACTGCTCGCGCGCCAGCATTACGAGACGTTGAGGCGCATGGCCGCGCCGACGGGCGCGGAGGTCGTCCTATTCACCGGGCGCGACAAGGGGCGGGCGCGGGAGAGTATCCTAATGGGCCTGCTCGATGGCTCGATCGATATCGTGGTCGGCACCCACGCGATCTTTCAGGACACGGTGGCGTATCGCAATCTGGCGATGGTCGTGATCGACGAACAGCACCGCTTCGGTGTCGGGCAGCGCCTGATGCTGGCGGGCAAGGGTAAGCGCGCCCCCCACGTCCTCGCCATGACGGCGACGCCGATCCCGCGCACGCTGACTTTGGCCCAATATGGCGAGCTGGACGTCAGCAAATTGGACGAGCTTCCCCCCGGTCGCCAGGCGATCGACACAGTCGTCATGGGGCAGGACAAGATCGGCCTGTTGGTCGATCGCCTCGCCGCGCAGATCGCGGAAGGGAGGCAGGCCTATTGGGTCTGCCCGATGGTGCGCGAAAGCGACGGGCCGGAAGAGATCGCCGCTGCCGAAGCGCGCTACGCCGCATTGCGCGAACGGTTCGGGGAGGACGTAGTGATGGTCCACGGCCAGCTCGCGCCCGAGATCAAGGATGCGGCGATGGAACGGTTCGCCAGCGGCGATGCCAAGCTGCTGGTCGCGACAACGGTCATCGAGGTCGGCGTCGACGTGCCCAATGCGACGCTGATGGTGATCGAACAGGCGGAGCGCTTCGGTCTCGCGCAACTGCACCAGCTGCGTGGCCGGGTGGGGCGGGGCAGTGAGAAGTCGATCTGCATCCTGCTGCGCGGCGATACGCTGTCGGAAACCGCGCGCGAGCGACTGGCGCTGATGCGCGAAACGCAGGACGGTTTTCAGCTTGCAGAGGAAGATTTGCGTCTGCGCGGGGGCGGCGAATTGCTGGGCACCCGCCAGTCGGGAGACGCCGCATTCCGCATCGCCGACCTCGAGCAGATCACGCGGCTGCTTCCCGCGGCGCATGACGATGCGCGCTTGTTGATAGAGAGGGACGGGGGGCTGGAGGGCAGACGAGGCGAGGCGGCGCGTATCCTCCTCTATCTCTTCGAACGCGATTTCGGCGTGCGAACCCTGCGCGGCGGATAGCGCGCGCCCTTATCATAATCAGATCAAGGCTCGGTTTTTTCCCGCTTCATCAGCGATTTGACCTTTGCATTGCGCATATGCCGTTTGACCGCGCGGCGTTCCGCCTTCTCCATCCACTGGCTCAAGGTCATCCCCCCTTCCGAGACATCGGCGAGCACGGCGCCGCGCTGGCCCATGGGCTGTTCCGGCCCCGTCGTCGTGTCGGTATCGGTCTGGCGCTCGATCTCGGCATTTAGCAACGCCCCTGCAAGCACGCCGTAAGCCGACAGGAACAGCCACATGAGGAACACGACGATCGCCGAAAGCGAGCCATAGGTCGCATTGTAATCGCTGACGTAAGCGACGTAGAGCGAGAAGCCGAACGAGATCGCGATCCACAAAACGGTCGCCAGAAGCGCGCCGGGGGCGAGCCATTTCCACTGGGCAGGCGCGCGATCGGGGCCATAACGCATGATCAGCGCGAAGCCTGCGCTTCCAAGGGCGATCGAGGCCGTCCAGGTCAGGATCTTGATCGCCCATTCAGTCCCCGGCCCGATCAACCCGTCGGCCTGGGTCTGCAACCAGGCGAAGAGACCCGCGCTCAGAATCCCGGTCAGCGCGACGAAGATCGCCGCCAAGGTCAGCGCCGCGACTCTAAGCGTGCGTGCGACGATACCGCGCGTCTCATGCTCTTCATTGACGATGTTGAGGGCCCCGATCAGACCGTTCGCGGCGCGCATCCCGCCATAGATGGCGAAGAACAGCGCGACCATCAGCGCGAATCCGGTCACGCCCGAATTGGCGGTTACGACGCCGAGCAGCTGGTCCTCGATCACCGCAGCCGCTTCGGCGGGCACGACCTGGATGATCGATCGCATCTGCTGGTGCACGGTTTCGACGTTTCCGATCAACCCGTAAACCATGACGGTCGCGGCAATCAGCGGGGTGAGAGCGAGGAAGGTGAAGAAGGCGACGCCCGCCCCGAGCAGGGACAGATTATGAAATCCCCACATGGTGTAGACCCGCTTCAGGATCTCCTTCCATGCGGCCCAAGGCATGGCCAAAGGGCTATTTGCGGTTGCACCGGGCGCGTCTTTGAGGGAAGACCCCGCTTCTCGGGCGGGAATTTCCTCACCATCAGACGTCATCCCTTCGTAGGGTGCCGGTGCGGCAAGTCCTTCATTGTCCACGTGGATCGCTTTCTATGGTCGCTTCAGCTTCCTTTCTCCTTGAAACCGGGCGGGTTGGCAACCGCACCGCCCGCTTGGGATGGGAGCGGGGGCGGGTTCGGGGCTCGATGATCGGGAATGCGGCCTCCCTTCTGGCGCTGGCGGCGGCGTTCGCGGCCTGCCCAACTCTCGCGCAGAACAGCGGCACCCCCGCCGATAGCGATACGGACCTGGCGGTGCCCGCTCCGCCCGAGGATGCAGACCTTCCCGAGATCGAGCCGGTCATCAGCAACGAGGAATTCGAAAGCGCGGTTCCGGCACTCGATGACGATACCGCGCTCGAAGGTCCGCTCGAATCGATTGCCGATTTCGAACGCCGGATCGCGGCGGAACAGGCGGATGCCGATCCGCTCGAAGGGCAGGAGCCGCCGCTGGGCGATCCCGCGCTGGCGGACGGCGACCCGGTCGAAGCGATCGGCGATGCGCCCATTCGCGATGCCGAACTGACGGCGCCGCTCCCCCCGCTCGACCAGTTCGAGGTCGCTCCGGTAGAATATGCGGAGGCCGAGTCCGACGAAGAGATCGTGGAAGTGGCCTACAACGTGATCGTGAACGGGCTCGATGAGGCCGACGAGACCGCGGAGGTCGATCTGCGCGGTATGTTCGACGATCTTTCCGCGCTCGAAGATGGCGATGGCGAGGCGGCGAACGTCGCCCAGGTCGCGGCGCGGCTGACCGAGGACAGCGCGCTGATGCAGCGAATCCTCGCCTCGGAGGGCTGGTACGCGGCGCAGGCGACCACGCGGATCGATCGGGGCGAGGCGGGCCAGCCGCTATCCGCCGTGATCGATGTCGTGCCCGGCGCGCGCTATACCTTCGCCGACATCGTGATCGACGCGGATCCGGTGGAGCCGGCCGATCTCATTCGCGAAAATCTGGCATTGGAGGTGGGCGAGCCGATCGTGGCGGCGCGCGTCCAGGGCGCGGAGGCACGCGTCGCCGTCGAACTGCTTCAGAACGGATATCCCTTCTCCCAGATCGGGCAGCGCGACATCCTGCTCGACCCGGAAACGCAGGACGGGGTCTACACCCTCCCGATCACCACCGGGCCGCGTTCGCGCTTCGGCGGGATTCGGACGACCGGCGATCTCGCTTTCGATGCCGATCATGTCGAAACTTTAGCGCGGTTCGAGCGGGGTGAGCTTTACGACAGCCGGAGGGTCGACGATCTGCGCCAGGCGCTGGTCGCCACCGGATTGTTCAACACCGTTTCGGTGGTGCCCGAACAGAGCGGCGAGGCGTTGGGCGACGGCACTGAATATGCCACCATCCTCGTCGAACAGGATGCCGGCCCGCCGCGCACCCTGGCGGCGAGCGCAGGATACGGGACCGGGCAGGGCTTCCGCGTCGAGGGTAGCTGGACTCACCGGAATCTCTTCCCACCCGAAGGCGCGCTGATCGGAAGCGCTGTGATCGGCACGCGCGAGCAGGGGGCGAGCGGCATCTTCCGCCGGTCCAATGCCGGACGCCGCGATCGCACGTTCCAGGCGAGCGTCGAGGCTTTGCGCGCCGATTATGACGCCTACGAAGCCTTTACCGGGCGCCTCTCCGCGCTGGTCAGCTACGATTCGACCAGCATCTGGCAGAAGCCCTTCACCTACGCCTATGGCGCGCAGATCATCGCCACGAACGAGCAGGATTTTGATCTCACCGCACGCGAACTGGTGCGCCGGACCTTCTTCATCGGCGGGCTGACCGGCCAGGTCGGGATCGACCGGACCGACAGCCTCCTGAACGCGACGCGCGGATTTAGAGTGACGGCGCTGATCGAACCCGAAGGATCGTTGCAGGATGGGTTCAGCCCCTACGTCCGCGCCCGGGTCGATGGCTCGGCCTATTTCTCGCCCACCGATGCGCTCACCCTTGCGGGCCGTATCCGGGTGGGGACGATACAGGGGATCGAGCGGTTCGACCTTGCTCCCTCGCGCCGGTTCTATGCGGGCGGCGGCGGATCGGTGCGCGGTTTCGGATTCCAGCAATTGGGCCCGCGCGCGGTCTATCCCGATCCCGATTTCGAATTCGATCCGGAGAATCCCGACGAGGTCGCGGACACAATCTACCGCCCGCTCGGCGGGCGCAGCCTGAACGAAGCGGCGGCGGAAGTGCGCTATCGCTTCGGCAATTTCGGCGTGGTCGGGTTCCTCGATGTCGGTCAGGTCTACGAGGATACGGTCCCCGATTTCAGCGATCTGCGCTACGGCGTGGGTATCGGCGGGCGATATTATACGAATTTCGGACCGCTTCGCTTCGACGTTGCCATGCCGCTGGACAAGCGCGAGGGTGAAAGCAGCTTCGCGGTCTATGTCTCGATCGGGCAGGCGTTCTGATGGCTGACGATACTCCCATCGAAGAGCAGGGCGCGCCCGAACCCGTGGAAACGCAGGAGACGGCGGAGCCCGTCGAGACTGGCCATCGCAACCGTCATGTCGGCCGCACGATCGCCAAATGGACCGCGATCGTCCTCGGCGGAATCGTCCTTCTGGTCGGGGCGCTGATCCTCGGGCTCGATACCGGGCCGGGCAAGCGCTTCGTCGCCGACCAGATTGCCGGGCTCGAATTCGAGAACGGGATGGAGATCGATGTCGGGCGCATCGAAGGATCGCTCTATGGCGAGATGGTCCTCCACGATGTCGCCGTGTCCGACCCGCAGGGTGTGTTCCTGACCTCGCCCGAAATGCGCGTCGACTGGCGACCGTTCAAATTCCTGCGCAGCCATATCGATATCCGGGCCCTGACCGCCGAGCGCGTGACCTTGGCGCGCGCGCCCCAATTTGCCGAAACGCCGCCGAGCGACGATCCGCTGCTGCCGAATTACGATATCGATATCGGCACGTTTCGGATCGCGAATTTCGTCGCCGAGGCGCCTGTCAGCGGCGAGCGGCGAGTCGCTTCGATCGCGGGCGAGGCCCACATCGCCGATGGCCGCGCGCAGGTGACGCTGGATGCCGCTACGCTGGCAGGGGAAAACCGCGCGGGCGGCGATCGGATCGCGCTCGAACTGGATGCGGTGCCGGACGACAATCGCTTCGATGTTTCGCTCGATCTGAATGCACCGGGCGATGGCGTGATCGCGGCGCTGGCCGGTCTGACCGAACCGCTGACGGTCCAGGTCGCGGGGCAGGGCACTTGGGACCGCTGGGCCGGACGGGTCGATGCGGACCTCGCAGGCAGCGAATTCGCGCGCCTTCGCGTCTCCGGCAATGACGGGACATTCAAGGTCAGCGGGCCGACGCGCGTGGCGCGCCTGTTCGAAGGGCCGAGCGCCACACTTCTGGGGCCGATCCTCAATATCGACATGACCGCCGCGCTGGAAGAGCGCCGCGCGACGTTGGCGGGCAATGTGAACAGCGACGCCTTCCGTCTCAACACCAACGGTCTGGTCGATCTGTCCGACAACAGCTTCGAGGATCTGAAGCTCGCTTTCGTGCTTCTGAAACCGTCTGCGCTGGCCGAGAACCTGAGCGGTAGCGGCCTTCGCGCTCTGCTGACGCTGGACGGCGCATTCGCGACGCCGCGCGTCCAATATCAGGTCAATGCCAATCGCCTCGCCATGAACGACATGGGGCTGGTCAACCTATCCGCCAGCGGCGCGGCGACGGTGGATGCGGACCGCATCATGGTCCCCATAGAAGCCAGCGTAGCGCGGATCACCGGTCTGGACACGGTGGCGGGCGGACAGCTTCGCAATGTGCGGCTGGCCGGCGATCTCGCCATCGAAGGCCCGCGCATCCTGTCCGACAATATGCGCATTCGTTCCGACCGGATCGATGCCGGGCTAATCCTGCTCGCTGATACCTCGACCGGGCTCTACACCGGCGCGATCGACGGGCGGATCGACAATTACCGGATCGAGAGCGTCGGGATCTTCGATATCGATACCGATGTCGATCTGGAGTCCGAGGGCGACGGATTCGCGCTGGCGGGCCGCGTGCGCGTGCGCTCGACCAGCCTGTTCAACGAAGGCGTGCGCGATTTTCTCGGCGGCAATGCTGTCGCGGGGGCCGATATTCGCTATGGCTCGGACGGGATCGCGCGGTTCCGCAACCTGACCTTGCGCGCGCCCGCCGCGCGGATCACCGGAGGCAGCGGCTTCTACGCCCCCGACGGCCGCTTGGCCTTGCAGGCGGACGGCGTGACCGACGCCTATGGCCGCGTCGGCGTGCGGGTGGCGGGCACGCTCACCAACCCACGGGCGATCGTTACGGCGGAACGGCCCGATCTGGGCATCGGCCTCGCCAATCTGCGCGCCAATATCACCGGAGCGAGAAACGGCTACCGCCTCGATGCGGTGGCGGACACGGATTACGGTGCGCTCACCGCGGACGTCGTGCTCGGCACGGGCGACGTGCTGACGCTCGACATCAACAGCGCCAATCTGGCGGGCATCGATTTCGCAGGCTCGCTGCGGCAGACCCGGGCGGGCCCCTTCGCCGGGCGGCTCGACGCCAACGGACGCGGCCTTGCGGGCGTGGTCCGCCTCGATGCCGAGGGACAGTATCAACAGGCGCTGGTCAATCTGAGAGCGCGCGACACGGTCTTGCCGGGGCCGGCCAATCTCTCGATCGGATCGGCGATCGTCGATGCGCGGGTGGTGCTGTACGACCAACCCTATGTCGTCGCGGACGCGCAACTGGCGCAAACGTCGATCGGCAGCCTCAACTTGAACGCGGCCCGCGCAAAGATCGATTATCGCGACGGGCGGGGCAATGCGCGCGTCCTGGCCGAAGGCGTCAGCGGCGTGCCGTTCCGCATCGCCGCCAACGCCGATTTGACCCCCGACCTGTGGCGCGCACAGGTGAAGGGCCGTGTGCGCGGCATCGATTTCGCCACCACCAGCCCGGCGCGGATCATTCCGGGCGCGAACGAATACGAGCTGTTGCCGACGCGCATCGATTTCGGGCGCGGCAATATTCGCCTCGCCGGGAGCTACGGCGAAGGGATCGAGATACAAAGCCGCCTCGATTCGCTCGATTTGTCGATCGTCGAAGCCTTCGTTCCCGGCCTCGGCATCAATGGCCGCGCCACTGGCAGTCTCGATTTCGCGCAGGCGAGCGGCACCGCCTTTCCGCGTGCCGACGCTCGCCTCCAGATCGCGAATTTCAGCCGCACGACCGCGGTCTCCGTCAGCCAGCCGCTCGACATCAATTTCGTCGGCAAGCTGCTCGCCGACGGTGGCGAGGCGCGCGCCGTGATGCGGCGGCGCGGAAGCGTTATCGGTCGGATGGTGGCATCGCTCAATCCCCTGCCGCCCGGAGCGGGTAGTTGGACGACGCGGCTATTGTCCGCGCCGCTAGGCGGAGGCATCCGCTATAATGGCCCAGCGGACACGCTGTTCTCCTTCGCCGGGCAGCCGGACCAGCGCCTGTCCGGTGCGATCGGCGTGGCGGCGGATTTCGGAGGCCGGGTGCAGAGCCCCGAACTGTCCGGCATCATCCGCGCCAACAGCCTGACATACGAAAATCAGACCTACGGCACGCGCCTCTCCAACATGGCTATCGCAGGGCGCTTCACTGGCGACCGGTTCGAGATCGAGCGCCTGACCGCCACGGCGGGCGACGGGACGGTCAGCGCCAACGGCTTCGTCAGTCTGGCTGCGGACAGCGGCTATCCGATGAATGTCGCAATCACCATGGACGATGCCCGCCTTGCGCGCAGCGACGCCCTTTCGGCCACGGCGTCCGGCAATCTCCGCATCACCAAGGCGGCGCGCCAAACCGCCGTGGTCAGCGGCGAGATTCTCCTTCCCGAGACTCGCTACGAGATCATCCGCCAAGGCGCCGCCGAAGTCCCCGAACTAACCGGCGTCCGCTTCAAGCCCCCGCGCGGGCCGCAGCGCATTACGGGGGACGAGCCGCCTCAGCCGCAGCCGGGCCTGTTCGACCAATTGCGGCTCGACATCGCGCTGCGCGCGCCTGAGCAGCTCTATGTTTCCGGCATGGGACTGGAATCCGAGTGGAGCGCGGATCTTCGGCTCGGAGGCACCAGCACGGCGCCGCGCGTCTCGGGCGATGTCGAGCTCGTGCGCGGCACGCTCGGTTTTGCAGGACGATCGTTCGAGCTGACGAGCGGGCGTGTGAACTTCACCGGCGGCACCACGATCGATCCCGTAATTCGTTTGGCCGCGACCGAGGATATCGAGGGGGTGACGGTGAACGTGAACGTCACCGGGCGCGCTTACGATCCCCAGATCGCCTTTTCCAGCACGCCCGGCCTGCCGCAAGACGAGATCGTCTCGCGCATCCTGTTCGGCAGCTCGGTCGGCAATCTGTCGGCGATCCAGGCGGTCCAGCTCGCCGCTTCGCTCAACTCGCTGCGCGGCAGCGGCGGCGGGCTCAATCCGCTCGGCAAGCTGCGCTCGGCCACGGGCGTCGATCGCCTGCGCATCCTCGGCGCGGACGAGACCAGCGGACGCGGCACGGCGCTGGCGGCGGGCCAGTATATTTCGGACGATATCTACATCGAATTTATCACCGATGCCCGCGGCTTCACCGCCACGCAGCTGGAAGTCAGCCTGACGCCGTTCCTCTCGATCCTGAGCCAGGCAGGCGGATCGGGCGCCACGAACGTCAACGTCCGCTATCGCAGGAATTACTGATGCGCGGCGTGGTGATCCTGGCCGCGCTTGCACTCTGCGCGTGTGAGAGCGAACCGAGTTTCGACGAACGCTACGATACCGCGCAGGAGACGATCGAGGCCAAGGCTAAGGAACTGGACGCCGAACTCGAGCAGGCGCCGCTGCCGGACGCTGACGCGCCGGATGCCGACACGGAAGATGGAATAGAGGGCGAGACGCGGTCTTAAGACCGGCGATCAGCAGCCTGCGACAAGGGCTTCTCGAGCCAAAAAAGGCAAGGCTTTCCGGCGCAATGCGGCAAGCCGAAAGTTGGTCGGGGAGAGAGGATTCGAACCTCCGGCCCCTGCCTCCCGAAGACAGTGCTCTACCAGGCTGAGCTACTCCCCGACCGGATCGGCCCCGCAGAAAACGTGCTCCGCGGGTCGAGGCAAGGCGCGCCCTATAGGTGGGGATGACGAGACGTGCAAGCGGGCAATTCGGCGAAATCTGTCCTATCGCATGATTCCGATTGGAGAGACCGCATCGTGCCAGAACCCCACCGCGCAACGTCCCATTACGAAACCGCCTATCTCGATCTCATGCGCCGGATTTGGGCCGAGGGAGACGAGCGCATCGATCGCACCGGCATCGGCACGCGGTCCGTGTTCGGCGCGACGCTGCGATTCGATCTGTCCGACCGGGCGATGCCGCTTATCACCACCAAGCGCGTCTATTGGAAAACGGCGACGCGCGAACTGCTGTGGTTCCTGACCGGCGAGACCAATATCCGCCCCCTCGTGCTTCAGGGCGTGAAGATCTGGAACGAGTGGCCGCATGCCCGCTATGTCCGCGAGACGGGCGACGATCTGTCGCTCGACGCCTTCGTTGAGCGGATTGCCGACGACGAGACGTTTGCGGAGAATTGGGGCGATCTCGGCCCGGTCTATGGCAAGCAGTGGGTCGACTGGCCGACCTATCGGTATCGCAAAGACGGGACCTACGAACAGGGGCCGGGCATCAACCAGGTCGCCGACCTCGTCGAAAGCCTGCGCACCAATCCCGGCAGCCGGCGCCACATCCTCGAAGCGTGGAACGTGGCCGAGCTGGACCGGATGGCGCTCCCGCCCTGTCACAAGACCTATCAGTTCCACGTCGCGGACGGGAAGCTGAATGGGCTGCTCTATCAACGCAGCTGCGACGTAGCGCTCGGTCTGCCGTTCAATCTGTGGTCCGCCGCGCTTCTGCAAAGAATGCTGGCGCAGCAGACCGATCTCGAACCGGGCGAGTTCGTGTGGATGGGGGGCGATACGCATCTCTATCTCAATCACGCCCATCTGATCGAGGAACAGCTGGCAAGGGAACCGCAAGGGCGCCCGCGGCTTGAGATCATGCGGCGCCCGGCCAGCATCTTCGATTACCGCATTGAGGATTTCAAGGTCAGCAACTACACGCCGCATGGGGCGATCAAGGCTCCGGTCGCGGTGTGACAGGAAGCGTTTGGCCACTCGGCTTGACCCGGTGCTCGCGCTGAAATAAAATAACGCAATCAAGCAAGATTGCTTACAAGCGTCTCGTTATCGAGGGGAGAGCGCATAATGGCCGACAGGCCCG
>JACLAD010001891.1_pt1 | contig 30624 bp, 2 predicted proteins | sample 8027901 | NCBI WGS metagenome assembly JACLAD01 (sample SAMN15725071, study PRJNA655200) | protist metagenome | isolation source: fluorescence activated cell sorting (FACS) single amplified genomes of... | place: Spain: Blaines Bay Microbial Observatory, Mediterranean Sea | collected 2016-07-05 | reverse complement strand
GGCTGCCCGACTGTCAACTTTGCCGCTGCACGACGCGCGACACGTCCAGGCGCGAGCAGAGGTACTGGAGTATTTCATGTCGCAGGAGGTGCCGTGCCTCGACTTCCGCGCGGCAGCGCAGGGCATCGAGAGGGTAGCAAGAGTCGTCGCCGGCGCGCCGCTCGAAACAAGTTTCACACTCCCTGCGATGGTATCATACACAAACAGCGGCTGGGGTGGATGGATCTGCGTCTTCCGACTTCCCGGCGATATAGGAGATGACATGAAACTTGTTGAAGGCGACAGCAGAGGAGATGCAGTGGCACTTGCTTGTGAGCGGGCTTATGCATATCGGGCCTGTGGGTTCAGGTGGAAGCGTGAGCTCGAGGCGCCCGGCCGCTATATGGCAGTACTGATGGTCGAGTCTACGACGGAAGTCGAGAAAATCCCTCTCCGCCAGGCTCTTTTGCATGGGATTACCCGTGTGCTGATCTCTGCCGTAAAACGTTGCGCCGACGTCCCGGTGGGCGGAGGGGGCTCCCTTTGCTGCTCTGCAATTTTAGACGGTCCCAGGTGGTCGACGGGTTTCCGGAGTGATGCTGCGAGGAAACTTCGCTGCGAGGAGCTGGCGACCGTGCGCGTGCGGGAGATGACGTTTGCAACGGCACGCTCGGACTACACTGTGGAGTCGCTTCCGAGCATTTTCCAACCTGTTGCGTTTGGTCCTCTCCGCTGCGAAGCTAGTTGTTGTGTGAATGTTGAACGTCCACTCTGCAAAACCGCAACCCGGAAAGTGAGTCGAGGAGGTGAGTCGGACCGGACGAGAACGAGACGGCGAAAGGAGAAGAGAGCCGATCCAGACGAAAGATGCGATGTATGTGGCGAAGAACTAGGCCCCACCTGCTTCGCCTGCATCAAACTCCTGCCGCAGGCGAATCATGAGGATACAGACCATGAGAAGCAGGATAACGATGAGCATGTGAACTCAGAAGACGGCAGTAGAACTTCTTACACTGAGAAAGGGGAAACGAAGGTTGGGCCAAGAAACAACGATTGTAGAGTGCTGTGCATGGCGTGTGGGGCTGGAGCCAGTACCGTCTTTGGGAGAGAGGCTGCTGAGTTTTGGATTCAGGACGATGCCCCTGAACACCGCAAAAGAGACCAGCAGCTACACAGCGGGCCTGATTTTCCGGAGCTGCACGAATCAGACGGGACTCTGAAATTCGTGGGCAGAATACTGAACACGCTTCCGCAGGGACGCCCGGATCTTTTCGATCGGCTAGGTGATGCGGCAAGCGTCACCGGCACCGCACCAATGGACGGCACGAAGATCGATATGCAGATGTTCAAGAGCGTTGATGCAGGGCTGTGGTTTTCTGCTCCCCGCGACGTATGGGAGGACGTTGCTCCTGGGTTTGTATGCATAAGAGATATGCAAACCCTCTTTAAAACAGCTCTTGACGGTCTCTTCGCCCTCCCAAATCACCAGCCCGCACAACTGCGACATAAAAAATTTCCTGATTTCCTGGCCGATGATGCGTCTTTGGATGCCGTTTTGCGATGGAGAGTGCTGCCGGTGTCGCCGGCAGGCCGATTAGACTCTGTACACAGCTGGAAAGAAGTGACTTCGAAGAGAATCTACGGCAAAAACGGACGCAGAATAGATGACAAGACCAGGGCTCTTCTCGCGTCGCGATACCGCCCCGGTGTGCTCGTCGGACTCCGCCACTACTCGGCAGACGGCAAAAGCGATCATGGGAGCTATTGTGCGCTCACACGTATTGTGGGCGCGAGCGAATGGGCGTACCGGGTAGACGGGAGAGGGATCGGACGGACGAAGGCAATCAATGCCCGCCGTGAAATGGTTAATGGCGACTCAAGCTATGCTACGCGTCCGGGAGATCGCATACTACTTCCCGGGACACGTGACGAGTACAAAACGATCAGCCGTCTAACACGCAGTACCCGTTGCAGCTGCGTGTGCGGGCGGTCATTTGTTACCTTTGGTGGCTCAAGTCGCGATCGCGGATCATCCAGACCTCGTGAAGCCAAGCCCAGCTGCGCCGTGTGCAGAAACCACGATAGCTCACTTGACTTCTGCAATTACTGCTCCGCTGGCGTGTGTCGCGCTTGCTTATCGAGAGGCGCCTGCAATATTGGAGACGGTGGTTTGTCGACATGGGTCTCGGCGCTTAATCTTGTTGCAAAGGTAATCGGACAGGGGCTGCCGCAAAAGCTTCGCGCGTCGCAAGAAAACAGACGACTGGCCGTTCAACCGCAGCCGGCCTTGTTTGCTCCGCAGATCAAAAGCGGGAAAATATCAGCACTAGTGAATCTGGCCAGTCCAGCAGCCACGCGATATTGCAGACACACGGTGCTCGGTGCGCACATCTGGATAAAGAAAAAAGGTCCGAACTGCTCTGACAGGCACGTATTCGTATTCGAAGAGAGGTATGCCGGGGTAGAGAAAATCTCTGCGGCGAGCGACGAAGAGAAGGGCAACATCGTCAATCCGGGTGACGAAAAAAGACGCTGCACTCACACTTTTGGCGATAGTCCTCAGGCATCGCTCCCAATTTGCTGCGACTACTGTGCGGAGGAGATTTCCGCGGGAGACAAACATTTCGTCTGTAGCAACTTGAGTTGTGGGCTTGTCGTGTGCAAGACTTGTTGCACGAAAGCAAGGCGAGAAGAGCTCGGACGTCCAAGTGGGGTCAGTGAGAGGTCTCATCGGCGTCCCATCATTTCGTCGGCCCGCCTGCGGGTTGGGTTACAGCCAAAAGAAGTCGTCGAAACTAAGGGGTTTGACGTCACTACCTGCCCTGACGCCCACAGTCTTATTTTCGATGCAGAAGCGGGGCTTGGCACATGTGACGTGTGTGGACAGCAGTGCGCCGGTGCCATGGGTCCGAGTGTCATGTCGTGCCTCATCTGCGACTGGCGTCGGTGTGCTATGTGCTTTGGTAAGTTTGAAACTCCATCGACATCTGCCGTCGCTGCACTTGCAATATCTGAGTCGGAGCTCGGCGAAAATAAATCTTTGGCAGACAGGACAGGTATCCGAGGTGAGGGCCGGATATGGACCGATTCGGCCGTGGGCCTTGACCCGCAGTCAAGGCTTCAGGCATTTTTGAACATTTCAAATTTTTCACACCGCGATGTACTGGAAATAGATATAGCGCACGCTTTCCAGGCAGGATCTTGCCAGGAGAACTCATTGGAGTATCAATTCGGGGAAAGCTTTGCCTCCGGTAGATATGGGGGACAGCTGGAGGAACTGCTCACAATTCTAGCCGCTCCTTCTCTGTCCATCCCAACAGTTCTGAATTTTTTCGCAGGGGAGCGAGCGGAGTACATTGAACATCTCGAGATCCGCATTCTTATCGAACAAGTACTCTTTGAGAGTGGCACATTTTTCGCACGGCGATTTACTGGTGATGTGCCCTTAACCAACGGGGTTCCACTGCCCCCAGAATTTCTAGGGTCCCCTCGCGGGCGTCTTGCTGAGGAACTTTTCCTGAACCCAAGTGTAATTTGCACACTTCTTCTCAAACTGTTCTCGCGCGTTGCCGAAAACGGAGCGCAGGCAAGGCTGCGGAGCAAAATACAGGGCCAGGCAGGCGCACTTCTATTTCTGATCGAAGTCCTGTTGAAAACGGAGCGGTTTTTAGCCATCGCACTTGAACGTGCCTACGAAGAAGGACCGAGAAAGAAATCCAAAAACCGATTCGGATGCATGCCAATTGTCTATGAAGAGTGGCTTGACAAAGTACGTGAAAAGTTGGACAAGATCGCCATGCCCGCCGTGCGCAAATGGATGCGATGTCTGTCGCTGTCTCCGAAGAGCAGACCCACTCTCGTGCGCCTGCACGCACTGGCTGCATCAAACTATGCCAATAGTATAGAGATCTGGGGAGAGAAGCTGAGGAACCTGGAGGCAGTGACCACACGAACATCTGAACCGCGTGAGCTTGAACTGTTTCTGCGCGCAGCCACGTATGCAATCTACCACCATAGGCCGGGCAGTGACGATTTCCGCTGCGTAAATATCTTGCCGCTCTACGGCGACATCGAGCGTCTCCGTCGAAAACTGTGGATTCTCGCTGTAAAACTCGATGGAAGTGATGCAGAAAAGGAAGATAACATCGACGGCCCAGCCCCTGGCGACGAGATAGAGGGTCGCAGTGCCTCTGTGCAGCGCAGACAAACGCACCAGCTGCTTGACGGTGTTTGCGCAGTTGTTTTAGGCGATAAAGAACTCCATGACTTGGCCCCAGTGGACACGTGCCGGGATTGGCATCGACGGTTTGGTCCCACACTCTTTTGCTCGAAGACGGTGGCGTTCGACGCGGGTTTTAAACTCGGTGCTGATGGCGTTGCAAATCAAATGCACACGGAGTGTATTAAGTGCATTCGGTTCCCAGGCTCTCCGTATGTCAGTATAGCGTTTAAAGATCCGGACCAGTTGGTGTCTCGTTCGACCATCAGCATTTACACAGATGAAAGGATGTCCGTGCCGTTCAGAGAGTACAGTCGCGGCAGTAAGAAAGTTAAATTGAAGTGGCCTGGGCATGAAGGTGTGCGGCCGTTGATAATACGGGGAAGCGAGGTTTGGGTAAAATTCAAGTCGCCACCCCTGGAGGCGGAGGATCTATTTTTGCACAAAGAGGCCAGGCACGACGACGCGTCGTCTCTTACCATCTTCCGGCTGGAAGCGAAGGCACCTGTCTCAGACAAGCTTGCAGATGCGCTCCACAGCAGGGCGAAAGCGAGCCTTGACCAGGCTAATATGCCTACGCGTAACGCATGCCTGGTTGCGTTGAAAAGATGCGGAAACGACGAACGCCGTGCGTGGGTTCAGATTGAAATGGATGTAGGTTCGCTTGAAAAGCAAGCAGAGCAAGAATTTCAGGGCTTCTCCTCTGGAAGCGCAGAAACGAGGTGGGAGTGCAGAGGAGGTATCGATGGGAGTGGGCAGTCAGTGGTGATTGATTTGGCGAAGTGCGAATTCATCATGGGTAGTGAGCCTCAAAACATGGCCCGATCTGATATCATTGAAGAAATGGAGCATCTTGGTATTTTTGGTCAGCCGCACAGCCGGGAATCTGGGACCGGCGAAAGAAGTTGCAATAAGTTAGGCCGCTACACCCGTGGACATGATCATTTCGAGCTTCGCCATGGAGAACGGCATGTGAAGTACGAAGTCATCAGCTGGGCACCCATGGGAGGTAAGAATGATGACCTGTTGGACGAGGAAATGGAATACAGGCGCCTAGACAGACGATTTAAGAGCCGAGCACAAGACGACGATAGTTACGTCACGGCCAATAAGTACGGTGGCGGGCGAACAAATGGCAAGGGTCCTTGGCGAGTTGGAGGACTCATAACACATCCATCTGTGGGAATGCCGAAATACAATTCCAAGATCGGATGCCTCCAGCATTTGGATCTAGATTACTTTTACGTAGACCTGGCTAGTGCGGGCGACGAGGACTGCCATGGCTGCAAGTGGGTGCTCGAGGCGATGCGGTCTGTCAGCAATATCTTCGACGAACGGCCACCGGAAATGTGGGTCCTGAATTCCCGGAACAGAGTTGGAGGTGGTGAAGTGAGGGCCCCGGTGATGGAAACCGCCAGTGAGAGAGCACCGCAGCTGCTATTTTATGTGGCTCCGCCAGGTAACAGGCAAATCGGCGAGGGCAAGGGCAAGGGCAGGGGCAGGGGTGCACGCGAGGGTGCAGGCACTGCCGGGGATTCTTTCCTAATTCCGGGGGCATTCTTTGAAGTGTGGTCACCGCAGATGTCTCGCAGCGACCAATCTCCAGACTCGGCGTCCGTAGAACCAATGCGCTTCTTTCAGATGTTCGAGTTGCGAGAAGTCGCTGGAACGGTGCAGAGGCAGGTTGTATATGTCAGCAACCTTCGCTACTCTTTCACACGCGGCACAGTCAAAGACGCGCAATGGTGCCCAGATCGTCAATATCAGCTACTAGGGAACTTCTTAAATGATGTGCATCGAGAACATGTGCAGGAGCATCTTGTTGCTTCTGACAGTGGAACAGTAATGCCTTGTGTGGCGGCGGACTACGGGAGTCTCTTTGGCGCACTCGGCGCGGGCGAGGCAACAACGCAGGAGATGTGGAAATATCGTTATAACAGAGAAAAACACCTTATGGTCACCCGTGAGCGGTCGCAGCAACGTCAAGAAGCGTCTCATGAGCTGCTCCAAAAGTTGGCGCGTACTGAAATATCTTCGCTGGCTATGACCAAATCATATAGAACGAAGTGGGAAGAGACGAGAGAAGAAGTGCACGTCGCCGCTGATACAATGCTTTCTGGACTCTTGCCTCAATGTCTCGTGGAAAATTACATCATCTGGCGCACCGGAAAACTAGTTTTGAGAGGTTATCTCCGGGCGGAAGCAGGTAACAACTCATCCGGCATGCCGACATGCCCACGCTGCCTTGTTCCGACAGACGTAACTAGGCCTGGACGGCGCACGCGCATTTCTAGTCAGCGTTCGCTCGGTTCTAGTAGGCCTTCGTCGACCTGCAGTGATTGTAAAGAAGACCAGCCCAATAAAAAACTGTACAAGTGTTCCAAACTCTGTGGTTTCATCACATGTGAGGATTGTGTTCAATCAGGGCGCCGCACGGCCCGGCGATCTTCCGCGCCTCGTGGATCGGAGTTGTACATCCGACTTCATCGACAGTGTGACGACTGCGTCCCTCTGAGAACAGTGGTTCCTTGTTCTGCGCAGGTATGGCGCCTCCCGAGCAAAATTCCCGCCGAAGCGGAACGACTGGGCAAATATGTTGATTCGGATGAATACGCCGATGCAGCAGACGAAGAAGTTGCCAACTCCCGTGACGTGAACCCCATGATGCTCATAAATCCGCTAAGCGCAACGCCAGGCTCTTTTGTCTGGCATCTCGTTCGCCTCTTCACCCGTCTCGAGTGTCTCAGTGACATTCTAATCTGGAGCAAATCAAATCCCAGAGTCGCCTGTGATGCAAACAAGCTGAACGTGGAGCCGTTCGCAGTACACCGTCTCGAGCTTGCACGTCTGAATCTATCGTTTTCCGTGCGACCCTTTAAGGCTTCGCACGTGTTATACAGTAATGATTTTTCTGAATTCCGTGTTGCGGATCTCCCCACGTTGGGCGCAAGCGAAGGGGGTCTTCCACACAGGGAGTCGAGAAAGGAAACGAGGGCCCTCGCTGATGCCAAAGACCAGAGGGCGCGCAGCACAGAATGCTCCGCCTTGCAATATCTGCTGGACGGGATACAGAATGCAGTGCTTCTGAAGAACGAGAAACAAGGCTACATGCTTATTGTTGCAGAATACGAATTCGACTACTCCCTTTACACGGAAACAATCGGAAAAAGTAGTGTCGCGAGGGGAGAGACCAACTTTAACTCCCTGCGTGTTCGCTGCCGTCGAAAGGATATGCCACTTGCTGATGACGAGTTCGACGTGAGAGGAGGGAGTGGTCCCAATTTCACTTCCCAGGACCGCTACATAGCTCTCCCCATTCATTCATCATTGAAAGAATTTGACTTTCCCAACGATCATGCAAAACTCTATATCGCCTATCTTGCTGTTTGCTCTCAGCGGTACGCAAGAGCTGTGGAAATAGTAAGGACACTGAGTCTTAGCGAGACCTTGCTTTCGTGGGCGCAGCCAAGTGTGCGAGTGTTGAAGTCCACGCTCGTCGCGCTGCGCCAAGCTCGTCATCCAAATGCGATTGGCGTGCGGCTGATCATTCTGCTTCGAGTCGTCGGTGTCGGCGGTGAAAAATTAAGCAAAAGTCTAATTCACAAATTTAGCCATTTGATTGCTGCTAAGGAGCAAGAGATAGTCGACACCTATCAGCTATATATCAAAAGTCTCCCGGCAATAGATGGCTCGTGCCGCTTAGGTCTAAACGCCGAGGCAGCCCTTATCGCAGAAAAGGAAATAACTTCAATGGCGCAGGAGCTCTCTTTGCACCGCAAAAAACTTTTTCTAGACCGTAGGCTAACGCTCCGCGTACTTTCATCGAACGGTGGCTCCCGCAAGTCGACGTGTATTCGCCATTCTGATCATGTGCACTCTTTGGTTCGTGAGGAGAATCTTGGCGCAGCGGTGTCTTGGGAATGCTGTGTTTGTGGGGATGAGAGTGCTGAACTGTCACACTGGAAGTGTGAAAAGGGGTGTGCGTGGCACATATGTGGCGCATGCCTGGCATCAGACACTCTTCCACGTAAAATCTTTGATGCCATCATCAGTCCTGCAAACAGAAGAAAACTAGCCAAGAAGGAAGTGGATCTACAGAGCACATTTATGCTCTTTCATGTGCAGGAAGTGTTGCAGAGCGCATCTCTGCGCTTCCAGGCCGGCACACCACGAAATCCCGTGCATGGGTCCTGCAAGGTGTTCGCTTTTGAAGACGACGCATCCAGTTATAGAGGATTTAACCCTTTGAATGCATTCCATCGAACCACTAGAAACTACCCGAATCCCTTATGCAAGGGCCGCGGAGAAGGTTGGAACAATAAAGGGCCAAGGTCCTCCGGTAGCTCTGGAAAGTCACCAGCGTGGGGAGCGCACCGGCCTGGGCTGGATGGCGTGAAAAAAAAATATGTTCATGTGAGCATGGTGTGGAAGTGTGAGGAGGTGCCTCCATGGTCCAGCAAGACAACTCTCCAAACATATCCCATAGTTTATGTGGCAGACATTTCAAGCACGCCCCGTCGTTCGCATTGTTCAGTCCCTTGCCATGAGCACGCCCTGAAGGCAGCAGATTTTCCTCGTGGGGAAGAGACATATTTTTGCTCGATCTGCAGAGAACAAAAGTCAGTAGCAAAAGGCGACGGCGAAGATCCTTGTGCTTGGGCATGCGTCACATGCCAAGGTGAGGTACGTAGACAGAGTGAGCGAGATAGTGTCAAGGATGCAAAGAGCGGGGCGCAGCTTGGTTTTATGGCCTGCTCGGAGTGTGTCAGCAAGAATCCAAGTCCGTTTGAATTGGGAGAAATGGTTTTCATAGCGAAGGAGGAAGGTTTCGGTGGCTTCGGAACCGTTGAATCGCGACACCGTGGAGTCGGGAGAAAGTCGTCGCACCGATCTTCAGTTTTACTTTACGACATTCGCATGGACAGTGGAGAGACTGTGAACAACGTGAGACGAAGTGAGATGCACAGGTGTGTGGCCTTTACTCCATGCAACGAAGCTGGTTTCTTCTACCCAGGCAGCCGTCAGTTCTGTGGATATGGTCTTTCTGAGTCGTCCGAAATTTCGGACAACTTCGGTTGCGACCTGCGATTCTTAAAAGATCCGGAAAAAATTTCGGATGAGATATCGACTTCACTGGGGGAACATGGGGACGGCCAAGTTTCCATAGATTTCACCATCACTTCGCAGGTTTTTAGTTCGGGAGACTCGTCTGCGAAGTGGCCGGCCGAGAATACAGTGTATCTGAAGGCACAGCTTGCGAATGCAGAAGGTATTTCCCAGCCTACTCGGCCAGTCGTGATTCCCCCGCCTCGAAAAGCTACGCAGGAAGCACTCGATGCCAGGCCAAAACCGCTCGTGGGTCGTTGTCCCGACGGCCATGTTCTGCAGCCGATCACCGAAGATTCGGCGTGCAGAATCTGCTCGGCACCATCTGCGTTTGCTTGCTCCGAATGCAGTTGGCATATTTGCAGAACGTGCTCTGCCAGATCAAAACAACCCACATGCCCTATCGACAGACTTCCAATATTCGCATACCAACGCCCTGGCGCTGCAGAAAAGGACATCCATGGAGGGCCAATGCGAATCACGGGGTGCGAAGCGCTTCGCTACTACCGCGCCCTTCACTCCGTGCCATTGACAGGCACTTGCTGTACGGCTGTTGAAGACATTTGCATGGACACCTGGGAGGATGATCTCGTTACAGAGACACGTGACGCAAATAGCATATACAACGACATGCGGCAACATAGCGAGCAGCTCAAAGCAGGGTCAGATCGTTTCAGATTTGGATTTCTGGCGTTTTACGACCTGCTGCTGGGTATGACTGTTCTGGACTTTGGAGGAGACAGAGGCACGAGGAAAAGTGTGTCCACTACTGTGCATATACCGCCAATGAATCCAAGAGATACTCGCGTGTCTTGGCTGCGACCGACAGAAGATATCCCTGCAGAAGATTTGACGTTTGATTTGGCAGCTGGGGACGAAGTTATGGTGTTGCTCAATTCCCACAAGCATGTGGAGACGTGCGAAAGTTGTACATCGATGTCGGAGAAAGAAAAGACAACAATTGTGGAAAGCGAAGCTTGCTGGCTGAAAGGTCGCATAATGGCGCTTCAATCTTCTCCAGATAGGGAGACTAGATTCGATGTGTGGGTTGTTCACCAGGTCACCAGTGTCAGTGGGATGAGTTGCGCCTGCGGCAAAAAACACACAAGCTTACCCCGTAGGTTTGTGCGCTGCATCGCGGACAATGTAGGACATCCGAGCCGCGGCCGCTGTCAACGCTGCATGCACTGCGGCACTGTATGTGATCCCGTCGCCACGCATTGTATCTGGTGCGGGGAAATTCTACTGCGCATCAAGGAAACACACCTCGGCCTGGATGTAGAGGATGGTGCTGAAAAGACTATCGATTTAGATTGGGAAGGCAGCCCCCATCTTAAGTCGGCAGCGGCCGCATCTCTTGCTTTGTCAACATGCTTGCAATATAATGGTCGCAATGTGGTAATGTCAAAGCGTGAACCCGATCGCAAAGAAAGATTTCCGTCTGCTGCTAAAGATAAGCATCGTCCCAATAAGTGGTTACGTGCTTTGGAGCCGGCTCTGTACTCAGTACTTTTCGTAGCAGCCGCGCTGCGCAAGGAGATGGCAGAAAACACGAATGTCAATGTCAAGCATGAGTGCCGCCGCCGGCTGGAAAACTTCCCACGAATACCCCTGGGCGGGAATAATCAGCGGGGCAGGACGTGCTTTTTGGATTGCTCGTCAGGTAAGGGGAAAAAGTTTCTTGCACGTGTAATTGAGGCAGCGGTCGTCGCCAGCAAAGACCCGTGGATGCATAAGTATTTTTTTCCGCCGTCAGCGTTCACCACCATCGAGCGGCCGGTCGACTTGGGCTCCTCTTTCCGGGCGGAAAGCATGCCTGTGTTTCCGCGGCAAGCGGTGGAGGCAGGGCCCTGGTTTTGGGGAAATGAAGTGACGTCAAATAGAAAGACCAAGGTTGCAGAGAAAGAGATGAGTGCGGGTAAGAAAATGGAACCCGAAAACTACTATGAGCCAATGGCAGAGTCAAAGTTGAACATCACTTCTGCCGTGGACATAATTGGCTTGCATTCGAGGAAATTGTCGTTTCTTCTCGCTGAGCTGGAGCAGCGTCGGAGCCCAGGGCAAACAACCATGAGCAAGGCAGGCACGCACGACAGCGAAAATAGACTGGAGTCACTGAAGAAAATGCTTGAAAAAGTTAGGAAAGTTGTCGACTATCGAGTGGATGAGTTGCTCCGCGAAAATGAGGAGGATGACACACATGCAAAGAAAATCATGGAGGACAGGGAAACGAATTTTCGGCATAGCTTATGTGGTCGGCTTTTAGGTTCGGTCGAGAGGGCTCTGAAAGAGTGCAAGAAGGAGTCCAGCACCATGGAATGGAGGGGAGTGGAGGGCAGTTTGTCATTGGCAGCATCTATTGTAGACGGCATCGGCAAATTTCTGTCTACACTCCATTCTTACCGAAATATTGAGGACGCAAACTCGGTTCTGAATGATTTACTCACGAAAGCGAGAGATGTTTCTCGTATCCTTCGCCGTGCATGCGGCAACGAAGATCAACGACTGCTCGACAGTTACATGTGTGTGGAGCGGGATGCAAACCGATTTCATGTGGGTAGAGATTGGGCAGACGACGCTTCACATCTCGCAGACCTTCTTTGTATTTCCAATGAGCGCCCCCACATCGGCTTCAAAGACCTAGTTCGGGCATGCTTATCAGAAAATATTGTTGAGGACCTTCAATTTCAGAATCCAACTTTGTCCCAGAAAATGGTCGTAGAGATTCGTGATAGGATGTTATGGATGCTCGTACGTAATGTCCGCCTCTCACAACTAAAAGTGGCAGCAAAATTGGCCGAAGAGCAAGTCGAATTGGTTCAAAGTCTTGCCATCGCAATGTTTGGAGAAGCTGTTGCCCCTGCTCAGGACCGTAAATTTACACCAGGACTATCAGCACATCTTCTTCGGCGGGCAGCCGGAATCCACGACCCGTTTTCTCGTCTCGCCACTGAAGATCCGGGGTGCTACTGGAAGATTGGGAATTCACCGGTCAGCTACTACTCGGAGGAGAGCGCAACGAAGAGGCGAGATGTGGAGTTCTCCTCCGACAAAGCTGGACGTCGCTGGCGAACGCTTCACGGGAAAATCCATGGATTTGGCTCTATCAAGACCAAGAGTGTTAGTAAAATGCCGCCAGAAGCGCTTGGAGTGTACTGGCACGAAGTCTCACCGCACAAAATTGACGGAGAGCGGGTCTACCGTTACTTTTCCAAACGATACACACTTGATGAGCGGGAGTTAGGAAAAGACGAACGTCTTACCTATGATGAGTATAAAGGCCACAAAGATGCGACAAGGCGCTACACTGGCGTCCATGCGAAGGACTTCAGCCGAGACGTCGATGCGGCAAAGGTGGTCGACTTGAGCAGTTCATTGAAGCAGCTGGTGCACAAATTAACGGCCTGGAGGGAAGTTCATACTTACCTTGCGCAGGGACTGCGCCAGCGAGAGTTCCGTGACATCAAAGTGAAATATTTCACAACGCGAGAAGATGTGATCGACACAACTACGCTCGTATGCCTTTTTGCTGACTTCGATTCTAGTAGGGCCAAGTCCATGCTGCCCATGAGCGCCAGTGAAAGTGTGGGCGCCAAGGATGCGGAGAAAGGTTTGACAGAGCAATTCGCAACTCTGAAACTGCTCGTGAATAGCTGTCGGAGAGGGTGCCCAATAAGGCGTCCTACGTGGCTCAAAGGATTTAAGGAGTGCGAGAGTGGAGGGCGAATGTATGAAATTCCTTTGAACGTGTTTGCATACGGTGCGAGCAGCAGGCTCGCGAACCGTGGTATATCCCCGGACACGCCCCAGGATGTGGTCACACTGGTAGCGAATCTGGATAGCAACGCTCGCAAGATTTATCGGACACTAACAGCAACGCGGCCCCGTCCACCTCGAAACCAAGAAACGCGATACGTAGTTGAGACGCATGTCCTTGTTTTTGAATTCATGACAGGATTCATGCTCTGGAGTGAGCAGAGAAAACTGGTGGATATTTTCAGCAGCTATGCTACGCGCGCCGACACAGACCCGCGAGAGAAGTCTTCGCTGGTGAAACAGCTTCTCATGGGAATGGGGAAGACTTCGGTTGCAACGCCCTTACTTTCAATGCTGCTCGCCGATGGGAAGCAGATGGTCGTCGCGATGGTCCCCGCCAAGTTACTCACGCAGACGCAAAATGTAATGACGAGGTGTTTTAGCAGTTTTCTCACGAAAGAAACCATCCCTCTCCGCTGCAAGCGTGCCACTATCGAATCCGCGTTTCACAAGAAGCGACTAAATGAAATGGAGGAATTGCGGGACAAGCTCAGGCGATGTATCATTCGACAATCTATCGTTTGCACCACGCCTACAGACGTGAAAAACATTATGCTTCGTTATATTGAAACTTTGCTAAGAGTGAAAAAAATCAGCCGTGCTATTCCTAGAGTGGTAAATCACGTGTGGAGAGAGTGCAACGCTCGGTCGGACTCGGATGATCTAGTGCTGACCCTGGAGCGCCGCGAAGCAATATACCATGGGGTCGGTGCCGAGATTCTTTTCCCGCTAGAAAAGGAGGCTGATGTTTTGCGGGACATCATCATGCTACTGCGTCCTGACCATCAATTCCTACCTCAAGGCAGTTCAAGTACAGAAATTCACGATAGCCAGGGGGGTGCGATCGCCATTGTTGACGAGGTGGACATGATTTTAGATCCTCTCAAAAGTGAGCTCAATTATCCTATGGGCGAAGCGACGAAAATTTCCCTCGGAGATTCCCGGTGGCGCCTGCCCATGTGGCTCCTTGATGCCATCTTGTATTCCCATCCTCCGCATGAGCTCGCGAACTATCAATGGGATACCCCGATAGACTCGTACAGCGACCGATGTTACACAATATGCGATAGACTCAAAGAGGCTATCGAGCGTGGGGAGCGCAAGTTCCACTTCCAGCGCAAGCCGTGTTTGACTCTTCTCAACAAAGATTACTATGTGGAAATTAAAAGTCTGGTCGCCGAATTGGCACTCTTGTATCTCTGGCCGAAAAAAGATGCTGGGCTTGCCACTAGCACCAGCTCGTCGTCGGATTCACGTTCGAGCTTCTGGAGAGATATTGGAGACACCCCGCCTGAGCCAGGTGAAGACAGCTGGAAAATATTGTTGACGTATATCGCAAGTCCGGCGTCGGCTTTCAGGGACAATGGCAGGAAGTTGGCAGACGACGTCGCCAAGGTTTTGCACTCTCCGGAAAGTAGAGCGCTAATCAATCTTGCTCACTCTTGGTGTAATTCACTCTTGCCCCATGTGTTGAGCAAGCGGTGCGGGGTTAATTACGGTCTTCTCCGGTCTCAGTATGTAAAAATGTGGGAAAGAGATCCACCCATCGGTTTGGGGCGGAAACATGTGGACACTGCATCCGGTAGACGACGCTACTTCGCAATTCCGTTCGTGGGCAAAGGTGCACCAACTCCTGCCTCAGAATTCTCGTCCCATGATGTCGGCATTGGCTTTACAATTCTTGCGTACCGGTACGAGGGCATGCGGTACAACAAAAACGATGCCTACTTTGATGATGTGAAGGAACTTCTCATGGGCCAGCGCCGCAGTGCAAAGGATCCTTATAACCCCGCTGCAATTGAAATCATTTATCACAGTAGTGGCAAAGAATGTGTCCCGAATGAATCCCCCGAATACCCAGACGAGGCTCTCGGTGGATTGTGCCGTACGTTTGAGGGCGAGTCGGGTCCGTCGGAGCATCGGGACTCGACCAAAAAGTTCGTGGCTTGGTGCGAGGCGTCCGTAAATTGGGCGAAATTTCTTGGCTTCTCGACCGCCGAGATTGAAAGTATGAAAAATACGTTGGAGAGTCTCGGCCTTCAAAATTTGAAGCCCAAAAAGGTCAAAGAAAATAAACTCGACGAGACAGCGTCAGTCTTCCTTCGGAAAACCCCCGTTGTAATCCACGAATTTCTTGATCTCAAATTCCGAAGTCTACTCGAAACACGTACGTTGCGACTCTCTGCAAGTGGAGTAGACATCGGCGCAGACCTTCTCTTCAAAGCTCGCCTCGGATACTCAGGCACCCCGTCGATGCTGCTTCCCCCGTCACTTCAACCCTACGATGTTCCCAGCCATGCGCCCAACCACCCTGGGCAACTTTTTGCAGCGGACACGGAGTTCAAGATAATGAATATTCTCACCGATCCGGAGGTAGTGGCTGTCTGCAAACCGGAATCATCTGACACAATGAGACTCTTAAGATTTGTGGCGTCGCTTGGGGCAGAATGCCATGCGTTGATCGATATCGGCGCTCTCATCAGTGGGCTGAGTAACAAGGAAGTGGCTGCATTTTTAGTGAAGCATCTTCAAGATCCACACCGAGCGTGTGTGTACTTAGATGACGATGACACTCCGCAAGTTCTTCTTCGTGGCGATGACGCGCTCAGTACCCCTACGAGCCTCGAGAAGTGTTCAGTTCTGCCCGCTTATCGGTTCACATTCTACGACCAGGTTCACACAACTGGCATCGATATTCTCCAGGACAGGAACGCCAAAGCCATCGTCACGCTGGGACAAGATACCACTTTTCGAGATTGTGCTCAGGGGTGTTGGCGTATGCGGGGTCTAGAAACGGGGCAGCGTATCTTATTTCTCGTGACAGAGCCCGTCGAAGGTGTTATCACGAAGACTGTAAAATTAGGAAATGCGCGGACAGTGAAAAAGGTGAGGAGTTATAGCGGGAGCGGACGACCTTCGCCGGGAACTGTGGTAGCACCGCAAACCATCATGCGCTGGCTGATAATGAATTCGTTGGCAGAACATGATTTAAAGGCCGCCATGCTCTCGAAGCAAAACTTGAGTTGCATTTGGCGTCGTGGGGCACTCACAAAGGCCATTCGGTCGTCAGGATTCTATCCACGTGTAAAGCCGCTGCTGGGAGACGTGGTAACGTTTACGGATAGAAAGGGACGGGGACGTTTGCGGGGCATCGTGATTCGCTGTCGCCCTGACGCGAAATATGATTTGCAGCTCGAGTCAGGAGAAAAAATGTCGGCCTGTGACGCGGATGATGACTCTATGTCTTTGATCATGGACTTCAGCGACGAATGCAAAGGGAACCTGCGAAGCCGCTTTACTCTTTCTCGGAATAGAGCTGGCTTGGTATCCCCTCCCTCCGTTGTCGTCGGAGAGCAAGGGCAGAAAGCCGCTGGTGATGTAGATATTGTGCAGTCGCAGGCCATGAAAGGGGGCCAGGAAGGTCACACCGGGGAAGATATTTCTATCGAAGGCATCTTAAAAGCACGTGTCGAGCATCATTACAAGAAAATGAAGCGAATACGGCCATCGTTAAAAGGGCCAAGCAACCTTTCCTCTGGGCAGAGTAAAGTCGCTGACTCATTACCTCAGCTGGAAGGCATTGTTTCAGCTTGTGTGGGGCTGTTTGACACGGGGTACTTTCAAGGTCGCTTCTACAATCTACAGAAGGGGGTCATCGATGGCGACCTCAGACGTATGCGTGAGGCTGGATTTGGTTACATATTAATCCGTCCACGTGGAGGTGCGCAGGTGCAAATATGTGCGGACGCACTTCGTGAGAATAGCCAAGGTTGGCGAAACCCACTTCTTACGTATGCTGAACATGGCCGTATCGTAAATGGCACTGGGATTGCGACGCTGCCGCAACCTTCCGTTGCAGATATTTTTCGCAGTCAAAAACACCTGGCTGAATCTGGCGGGCGTGAAATTGGAGAGGCAGGCACGGATACATTAGTTTATCTTGTAGATATGTCCGGACGTGGACAAGTGAGTAAGCAAAGCATCTCCAGAGAAGATATCTTGAACGAATGGAAAGCAAGGTCGCGAGGCGCAGTTTGGGAAGAGAGACGGCAGAAATTAGGCAAATTTATGACCGAGGTGGACCCCTCGGGGCTCTACGCGTGTCTTAGTGGTAGCGACGTGGCAGAACGCATCATGAAACAACCATCGCATTTAAGAGCAATCGTGGATCAATTTCTCTTCTCCGCTTCCATGTCGGTGAGCACACTACGACGGCGGTACAGACTGCATTCGTTACCGGTTCCCAGCAGCTGGAAAGGGTTGAAAGGGTTCGCTCAAGGGGCGTCGGATAGTGATTTGTTGTCTGATACGTTTTTTTCCTGGTCGACGGGACATGCTGATATTTCTAAAGCGGCAGAATATACCCGCAGTCCCATACCCGAAGTCTCATCTGTGGCGCTGAATTCATGCACATTTGTAAAAGCTTGGCAAGCTCTGGATGGAGAGTCGGCCCTCGTGACCTTTTTCCGGGACGAGATGAGGGCGCTTTGCTCATTCTCCTTTGAGACGCAAGATCCTCTCGACGAAAAAATTCTTGAAGAAGCTGCGCGGAGTGCAGCCTTAATGGTTGCGAAGGTGCACCTGCAAAATCTAGCATTGCAATTACGTCGCTTAGACTCACTCTTTGAAGCGATGAATCTCGTACCATGGGGAGTGGAGAAGAGCGTTTTTTTTCTGGACTCGAGACGAGGTTATTTTGCCACGGAAGAAGAAGACAACAACATGGTGTTGCACCTGATGCAAGGAAATTCGCCGGGTATTACCTCAGTCGTCGGAGCACGGGCCCAGAATTTTGCGTGCCTCTACGCCCTTCGCAAGACAGCGTGGAATGTTGGCGCCGCGAAAATATTTCTGTTGGAAAACGCTGACGAGTGCAACGCTGTTAACGAGCTTGCGGTGACAGATGCCACAACTTCGGGGAGCTGGTCATTCACACCGAGCTCGGAGGAAGATGAAATGTCTCCTGGAGGCACTTCTCTCGAGATGGATCTGCAGAGATTTTTTGCAGGTGTTGTTGCCGTGCTGCCGGCGTTCCCTCTTCCCCCCGATATTCCATCGAATGATGCATTAATGCTCACCACCAGAGGCATCGCTGGCTTCGTATTTTCTGAGTTACAGGGCGATCGCACAGTTTCTGCGGCAGTGAGGTGGCTACTTGATCCGGCGAATATTACTAGCCACTTGGCGCGGTTGGCAACGTTGACTTCCACGCCATCCACTCTGCACCCCGGCGCTCTGCACATGGTGACGCCCACCCCAACTAAGAGACATTCCCCCCGGCGCGCGCACCAGTCACCATGGACGAAGTTGTCGAGTGATCCCCATTCTCCTGGGTCAAAATCCCTGGCGGAAAGTCTTCGGGCCCTCGTGAACTATTCTTCGCTTGCGGCCGCGGAGAAGGCGCTGACTCTCCACCCCACCGACTGGAACCGTGCCAGAGACTGGTTAGTGAAACACACCAACAAAACGGGTGGCAGGGCTCGCAATGGGCCCTTGCGGGCTGAACACATGTCACCCCCATCAAAATATCAAGATGTCGAGCTTCTGCAAGATTCTCAAAAACTCGACAAACACCTGTCTGTCTTCGAAGAAAAAGTGAAAGATCCTATCGGTACATCTTTGGGCCCACCGGAAGATTTTCAGCAGCAGCTCGATAATTTGATAGATACGCACATTGAATTTCTCGATGGCCGCGAAGAAAATAATTCTGAAATTGAAGATATCATCGCCTCGTTGCCCGTCCTTGTCAAGCTGGGCGGGCCCGGAAGAACGAATTTGGCATCTGAAATGGTGCAGGAGCAGGAAAAGGAGTTGGAAGTCATGAGAGCGCGCCCAAATGAGACCCGGCAAGAGATTCACGAATATACCAGCGTAGAGCAGATGAATCTGCAGCAATGGACAAGTGTTCCCTACAAGCCGGCGCACATGCAGCTCAAAGACCTGGACGTTAAGGAGGATAAGACGCCGCCACTTCCATTTTCGCCCGACATTTACATATCGAAACTTCTATCGACGGGCTCCCCGAAAGATTCGAAATTGCGCCAGCTTGCATTTGCGCCCGCGGTCTTTCTGTACACCACCATTGATGAGGAAGGGAACGGTGTCAAAAGGCGCGGTCTCCTGCCATCGCTCACTGAGACAGTCTCCGTGCGGTGGTTGATTCTGCACGGAAAGGCGGCCCATACTTCATGGCGCCTCTGCTCCGTCCACGAATTTTGGCTTCATCAGTGGCCGCGAGGAGCGCCGGAGCACCACAGGCACCTCCCTTTGATGCGTCCTGGCCGTGTGCGTGATGGTTTGGATACCCGCGATGATGATTATACGTTCGAACATGGAGTCGTGCAGTGCGCGCGTCTATTTAATGGACAACGACACTTCACACCCCGGCAAATGAATTCTCTTCTACGGACTCTCACGTTCGCAAGTGAAGGAAGTCCCGATGCCGACGCTGTTGACCACGTCTTAAAGGAGCGCGAAGAATATCTCCAGTTGCTGCTCCAGGCACGCCCGGAGAGAACGGAGGCCGGTCTGCTTTTGACGCAGATGAAGCAGACCAGTCTTCGCATGCTGCTTCACAATGAAACTGTGTCCCAGCCTGACGTGGTCATGATGGCGCTATCGATCGCTGAAGAGCTGGCCACCTCTCAAAGTTTTAAAGAACAACGGAGTAGGGACGATATGGTCATCGAGCTGAAGGACCGGGTGAATAAACTTGTGGAAGCCCAAAACCACGACATGGCACCGCCGCGCAATGTGGAACGTCTTTGCAGCAAAATCGAAGCAAAAAAGCACGAACAGGAGAACTACATAGACAGGTTGGTAGGAGTGCTGGCATCAATCGTAGATACTGACGGAAATGATAAGATCGAGGTCCATGAAATGAAGGCTTTGTTCGCGCCACTTCCCGATATCGATACATACCTAAAGATGAACAAGGAAGGGCTGATGATGCTTGAAGATGACAGGGGAAGGGTCGATCGAGGCGATTCTAGGCAAGGGGAAAGAGGCAGCCGCCCCAGAAAGTGGGGACCTGCTCTAAAAACTACGGTCGCGACTGACCATGGCGACGCGCAAAAGCCGGTGGCTGGATTTTCTGGGGACACGGGTGCAGGGAAGGCGCTGATCAACATAATCCGTAGCGCCCAGTATGGGCAAGACCATGACGACGAGCAAATTGGACGCTTCGCTGCTTTGATTTTGGATGTCATTGGGGCAGGTACGACTGCAGACATAGAGGCTCCAGTCGAAGGAGGTTCGCGCGGCGACTCACTGAAAAGCCACTGCGAAAAATGCTCGTCGCGCTGCAGCGCTCCGCCTCATCTGATTCTGCGGAACACGAAAGAAGCCGGCGCGCTGTGCTTGGCGGGGGGATCAGGGTTGCGTATTCACGGCAACTCGCTACTTGAAACGGAGGCAGCAGAGCGGCCGCCAAGTGTAGTGCCAGAGGGGATGCTCTTGCCAGAAGGAGCGTGGTATTATGAAGTGGCCCTGAAGTCTGTCGACGGTTCAGGGACAATCGGGTGGGCAAACATGCGCTGGCAGGGGGAGTGTCCGGTAGAAAGGTGTGGTAACACGCGTGGAATTTCCTGCGACGAAGGCAAAATCCGGACAGTCGGAGATGCTATTGGTTTATTGGTCGGAGATGTTATTGGTTGCGGCGCAGAAATTCTCGGCAAAGAGTCGCGGCTGCACTATTGGTTCAATGGTGAGCACTTTTCAACAAATATCTTTCCGCACTTCAACTCAATTCCGGGCCTGGTGCCAGCAATAACCATTGACTTTGGATTTGCTTGCGAGGTGAATCTCGGTGGGCGGCCTTTTCAGTATCCACCTCAAGAGGACGGCTCCTTTTGGCCGTGGAATTCAGCCATTCACCATGTCAGGCAATGTCTGCAGGACAAGGCAAGGCTTAGATCTCTCGAAACGCGAGCCCGTCCGACGCAATTTCAGACTGGTCGAGCCGCAAGTGGTGCGTTTCAGGCCGAGCCGTACCTTGGACAGCTGTGCACGGAAGATTCCTGTCGAAAAAGTGTGCTTCCATTGTGGAAGCTCCTCGCGGATGCGACGGACCTCATGGTTCGATACGGCGTAATTGCTGTAGACAATGATGGTGACCCCGCCGTGGTTTACTTGAAGCAAAATCGCCTGGAGGACACCAATATGCCGAGGGGTCCATGGGCAAGGATTTGTGATCAGTTGGACGAAAGGGAGACGAGAGACATAGTTGTTCCACTTTCTCCCCGAGGCGTTGTCCTCACGTCGGGGAAATGGTCTTTCAGTGTCACTATACCCGATTTTGAGGCGCGTTTAGCCGTGGATTTTCCGCGTGCAAGTATTTTTATCGGCGTGGTCGACGATGGTAATTTTGCCTGGTGTTTTGATCCTTTGAAAAGCTCCGCAATTACATTTGCCTTTAATCCCCCGGAAGACGCGGGTGAAGAGGGATTTGTGCGTGGGATGTCATTTAGGAGAACCGTTCCGGACTTTCGCACAAGAACTGCTTTAAACCTGGCGTCCTTAACCACCACGGTGCTCATTGATGTGGATGAAGGCTGTGTGCGGTACTTGACTTCGGGGGCGCCGCATTTTTGCCACGAAGAGGTCTTCAAGAAAAAGAATTTTCTTAGACCTCTTGTTCTTCTCGTGCAGAGCCGAGAAGCAGATCTAAGTTTTAAACAGGCCGTTAAAATAGATTGGGGCCAGAGCGTTAGTCAAGATAATTTGCAACACGAGCAGGAGCGAGAGAACCACTTGCGCTGCAAGCTTGCAGGTATTGACTTAGATACATACTCAAATGTTTTCGACGCTTTCAGCATGAAAAACGGTCCGCCACCTCCACCCGTCGACACCGCATATGAAGCAGCGCGAAGTGCCGGAGGGTCTGGAGGAAAGAGGCCCGCATCATTTCTATGCTTCCAAGCGCTGAGTACAGCTCCCGGCGACGTGCTGGATACGCTAATATTTCCCCGGTTTCCGGAGAAGTCACTGCAAAGTTTGCGGTGTCGACGAAACTACCCGACATACTTCGCTCCTCTCCCATACCCGCTGCATGAAGGTGCGTGGTACTATGAAATTGAAATTGCTTCCATGGGGGAAGATATGGGCCAATTGACGCCACGTGAATCTGACAATATGAAAAGGCTCAGCTCTTTCGCAGTGGGCTGGATGAGCTCCAATATCGAATCAACAAGCGCAGAATTTTTCTCTGGTGTCGGAGTGGGTGATGGGCGTCTTACGTCAGGCATTAAGGTTGTCAGAGATGTCAGAGAGTATGGTGATGACTCATCCACATCGGTAGAGGTTGAATCGAACAGTGAACAACTCGTGGTGAGAACTGGCGATGCCATCGGCTGCGCCATCCAGTTCCAGGAGGGGGAGGCATATGCAACGTATTACCATATCCGCCGAGAAGACCATCTCAAAAGGTTGAAAAAAGCGAAGGACGAAGCGCTTTATGATTTTGTGCGAAATTTTGCAAAGCAAAACCCAGACGCTTCCGGCAGGAAAATGACAGATGAAGACCTTGAAAGAGCGAAAGATCAACTAGGGGAAATGTTTGTCTACAGATACGACGCGGCTTTGCAGGACGCCATCGTCGGGCAATCCTCGAGAGCAACGGCAAGTGATTCAGCGGATATGGGCACAAAATTTGAAAATGTCCATGATGTTGTCATTTTCCGGAAAAATCGAAAGGTCGACATCAGTGGCCCGGTCTTTCCTGCCATTTCCCTCGGTCCGGGATGCCAAGTGATCGTGAACTTTGGGAAGCATGCATCTGGCGATCCCTCCGAGTTTATCTATGATCGCATTGTTGCCGAGGAAGCGGCACTTCCTCCAGGCGAAGAAGGAAACCAAGTCTTCCAACGCTTGTGCCATGCGAATGACTCCAGGAAATGTGAGCCAGTGCGGGGCACAGGGAAGGGGGATGTAAATGTGGAAGACCTTGCAGGCGCATCAGGCTGCGATCTTTCAGCAGTTCGAGTGGCCACGAAAGCATGCCACGAATATGTGGCGGAAAGGGGGGGGGCTGTGAAAGCCGAGACGGTCGAAATTTGGTCTGCGCGTTCACACATGCCGCCCCAGTGGAACATCGGAGTTGATTTGGCGCTCACTTTGGGGCGCCATAATGTGGCAAAGCAGTGGGTCCAGTTGTGTGCGCCTATTGGAGGAAAGGAGCCTTTGCTACTTTCCCTCCGTTCTCTGGTAACTTGGAAAACACGTCAAGACAATTCATCAGCGAGCTTCGTGAATAGACTTGGTCTTCATAGTGCTAATAGTGACAATGGCAGCGGCGGTAGCGGTAGCGGTAGCGGCGAGGTGGGTGGGGAGGAGAAAGGCAGCAAGAGTTCCATCACGTCTACGCTGACCAGCTTGGACTTCTCATCCTCGAACTTAGGGCCGGATGTTGCCAAAGAGCTAAAAGACGCGGACCTTTCCTCGCTGTGCTTCCTGAGCCTCGCGGGAAATCCAGGTGTTGGAGGCATGCGTTTGATCAATCTGGTGTGCAATAAACTGCACCAACTCGTCTCTCTTGATCTGTCGCGCACTTTCGCCGACGAGAACGGGGTCACAGGGGCGAAATACCTTGCATCAGCCATACGATACAGCAAATCTTTGACGTCCCTCGCATTCGCTGATAATTGCATTGATTCTGTGGGGGCTCGTCACTTGGCCATCTCTCTGTCCAAAAGCGGTACCATCACCCGCTTGGATCTTTCGAATAACAATGTCGGCCAGGACGGCGCACGGGCCATCGCAACAATGTTGGAAAGTTCCGAGTCGCTGACAGATCTGCGTCTTGCACAGAATTCGATTGGTCCGGATGGAGCTCGCTACATTTCCACGGCGCTAGAGCGCAACCGATCGCTAATCCGTCTTGACCTGCAAGAAAATTCTTTGCTGGACAGCGGGCTGCGCCACATCCTACGGGCGCTCGCGAAGAACAAAGTGCTGTCCGACTTGATTCTGGGGAAACGTAATTCCATAACCGCAGACGGTCTGCATTCGCTGGTGCATCTACTGCATCAGAGAGGTGCGAGGGGGTCGCTTCGCCGTTTCGTCATGCACGAGCCCGCCGTTGGCAGCAAGACTCTTCTGGATCTTGTTCTGGCTCTTAAACCCGAGAGTAAGTACCACCACATGACCCTCATCGATCTCGATCCTCTCTTCAACGTGCGTGGTGAGGACGACTGCCGTGCGTTTTTCCACCGGCCACTGTGTTACTGTATGGAGAACGGATGGGAGGATTTCGCAGACGACTTGATTGAGCGGCGGAATGCGCATCCTGACCTGGCGTGGCCCGTATCTGATGTAGATGCTGCCAAAGCATTGCAATACGCGATTGCCACAGAGCATCACTCGTTTCTTGAGAAAATGATTGGAGATTCCGGAGATCAGAACATGCGACGGGCCGACATGCCGCCGACCGTGGTGAATTACCAATGCCGAAATGATGAGAACCGCATGTACACCAAGCCCAAGGTGCAAATTGTGAAAGATACGTGGTGCACGGGTGTTCCTATGTCCTCAGCCGCCCAGCATATGTTTTTAGACTTTTCGAGGGCGGTGGCCATCTCCGCGGCTTGCGTCCCCGACAATTGCGCGGAGAGCGAAGTGCAAGTGGCCACAGAGAGCAGGCTGGAGCGACAGACATTGCGGCGGGTTGGAAATTTGGTCACTTCGTACCTTCCGGCTGGTGATCGCACTTGCATCCACCGCCTCGGGGAAAAATTCGGGCAGCTTACCCTTCCACGGAGAGTTGGCCATCTCTTTCCTGTCGGAGCTTGTGAACGCGGAACGCATCCAGGGCTACACGATGCGGAAACCACCGCAGCTTGGCAGGAAATACCATTGGAGAAGAATAAATTGTGCGAGAGGCTCTTGGAGTGGGCTCAGGAGGTGTTGGGCCATGCATCGAGAGGAGAAGATCTGCCAAGCCATGACTGCAGTCTGCGCGACATTACCGTCAGTCTCGCAACAAAGCCTAGTCAATTCCTGTGCCGGTTGGTCGCCGCGTTCGCCAACATTGAGGAGGAACGTGTGGAGGACCATGTTCAGTGCCCAGTATGGGAATGTAGCCAGCGAAAGACGCTCGCAGAGCGCTGCGAGTGCCGTGGGTCGGGTGCTCGGGTCCAAACGCCGAAAGAGTTGCTTCAATGGTGTACTAAAAGGTACAACATGTCGCGCAGTATCTACAAGTCTGAGAAACGACCCGATAACTGGTCATCCGACTCGTATGCTGGGCAGCAAGTCTACGTATGGCTCCAGAATGCAAAAAAAAATAATCGCGCGGTCTCGCGGGAAAACAAATTGCATGGGAATGGTGAAGATGGACTCAATGCGCCGCCGTCCGTCAATGTCGCCGAGAATCCGGAACCCCATGATTTGGGTCTACAAAAATGTACGTCTTTCCAGGAACTATCGGACGAGTACGCTCTCGTGCTTTTCGTTTTCGCTTGCCTGCAGATTGGGGCCCCCGCTCCCATGGTCTTCTGGAAATGGAATCAGGTAAAACAACCCAAAAATGGTGACATGGACCTCCCCCCGAAGTACACGGAGTTCAAAAGGGCACGCGATAATTGCAGACTGCGGTACAACCAAGACAAGATGCAGTCGCGTGCTGGGCTGACGGGGCTGGTGGGAGAGAAAGGAGGCGGCGACGAGGACTACGAGCAGCCCCCCGAGCCAATGGTACGACGCTACTGGGTACTGCTAAATCGCACGATGTTGGCACTGCACAGGGCGGTTCCTCCATGGGTGTCGGTACAGAGTAGTAGGCGATATGAGACCCCGCTGTGCACTGCCCTGCGTGTCGGCAACTTCAAAGCGGTTTGCGCACTGCTGAAGAGGAATCTGGCTTCGGGGTGTGTGTTTTATGACGCCCACAGGAAGTTGAAACCCCTGTCCGTCGACGTGCTGCAATTTGAACATACCAAGACTCAATTGAAGTTGTTGAGCCGCGGACTGGGAGGAATGCAATCATGGTACCTTCACTCCTCGCCGTGCAACGTAGAGGAGGTGGAATACGCTGGTGGAACAGAGACAGGGATCTCAGTGCAAGACGGCGGGGAAGATGTCGACCTCGACACGGCTCAGGAAAATGCGTACATCGTGTTGTGCCGTTGCAACCCTGACCTCATCGGACTGGGACACGTTAATTTGATGAATACACAAGGCCAGGGCAAAAACGTGTCTGCCGGGGTCTGGCAGGGGGGGCTGAGTGGTATAAGCTTTGTGAAAATTGCGACTGTGACGCGAGACCGTGGCGATGTGCTTGGGCTCCTCGTTGATGCTGCCAAGCGCCTTGGGCGTGACTCCAAAGGCGATTACTTCGCTGGGTACCTGCCTCACGCCGCAGCGCGACTCGCGACGCAGGTGCTGAATCCTGCTGGGTATCTTCTTTGCGACCTAGCGAGTGTTTCGATGCCCGCGAGAAAACAATCGGCAAAACGTTCCAGACGTGATCAGTGGGTAGCCGCGGTATCGTGGTACGCGGATTGTCTCTTGGATGGGCTCATTGATGCCCAAAGCGACTCCAGCGTTTCGTCAAGCGCCACGTCGAGCACTCGGGACGTTCTGCAAGCCATTCAAATGGCCAGCAAAAGTGGGAACATCGTTGTACTCGAGAAAATTTTCTCCAAGCCAACGTTTGCCTCAATCTTCAGCGATAACAGGGATGCCTCATACGATCGACAAGGCGGCTGGACGCCGCTGTCGCGTGCCGCTTACCACGGCCATCTCGACTGCGTGAAATGTCTTATACGTAACCACGCCGACCCCCGGAAGCCCGACCCGAGCGACCAAGGCGGCGCGTGCATTGGCAAGCGAGTGCCTAATGCCGTAGATGTCAGTCTTCTGCGGTACAGGCATCAACGTCTCGTTTATGAGCGCATGTGCCACCGAAGCAAGAGATCGGCCAGACGTAGCGAGGGGCTCAAATCCGCACAGCGGGAACTGCACAACGCCGAGCAGAAGCTGCGTTTGGCGGAGCTCATCCGCGAGGAGATAGCCGATGATGATGGAGTCAGGTCGTATCGCATCAGGTGGATCGCTGGATTCGCGGCCAAGAGTGTCTGCTTCTACATCACGTATGCGATCCTCATTGTCTTAGCTGCGCTGGAGTCTTCGAGCATGCGCGTAACGATGGTGCAAACTCCCGTCGTTTCCCTCGTTGCGCATGCGAGTGCAATGACCGGCCTCGAGACGTTTGATTCAGTCGAATCAGTGGACGCGTTTTGGCGGTGGGCCGAAGGTGGCTTGCTTCCTGGTCTGTTCCCAGCCGGCGGGCGCGGCGCGGCCATCGACGGAAGTAACCTTGTCGTTGGTTCCGTGCGCCTGGAACAGACACGCCGGGCGGCAATGTTGTGCCCAGCCAATGTGCTGATGGATGGAGACTTTCAGTCGTGTTACAGCAGTGCGAAGAATGCAAGCGAGGGCGGGGAGCTTGTGGTGGACCTGCCGCCTGGGAATGCGACGGCCGTCGCCGGAAAGCTCGCCAGCCTGCGGGAAACCCACTGGATAGACGATGCGACACGCTCTGTGGAAGTGAAATTCATCATTTATAATTACGAGTTTCGTGGTCTTGTCTCCGCCCACCTGTCTCTGTCCGTGGACCGCACGGGAGCGCTGCGCCCGGCGAAGGACCTCGAGTTTGTGCCTGCGGACATCTTGCTCAAGCATTTGTCGTGGCGAATCATTCTTCTCTTCTGCAACGCGGGTTACGGCTTTCTGGTGGTCGCCTCGGAGGTGAATGAAATGATACTGATGGGCCTTGCGCAGTACGCCAGCGACTCGTGGAACAGGGTCGACCTGCTGCAGCTCTTTGTCAACTATCTCTGGCTCCTTGTGGAGCTGATTCTGTACCACCTCGTGAGCAAACCGGCTATCGACCAGCAGATTAGCGGCAGTGGCTACGTGTCCCTCGAGACCCCCATCTACCTGCGGGTCTGGACACGATATCTCAGCATGGTCGTAACGGCGATAGCCTGGATCAAGCTTCTGAAGTACTTCAAACTTGTCCCGGAGGTCGGCCCTGTCGTCAAGGCGATTTTGTCCACGTTCATCGACATGAGGGTCGTGCTCTTTGTTAGTCTAATGATGCTGATTGCGATGGCAATTGCTTTCACCCTGCTCGTTGCGTATGGCACGAGCATCCCTGCGTTCGCGGGGATGAACGTTGCGTTCTACAGCAGCATCACCCTCCTCTTCGGCGACACCTTCACTGAATCAATGGCGGAGGAGCAGGAGGTCGTCGGCCAACTGGTCGGAACCGTCCTAGCCATTGTGCTCGGCCTCATTCTGGCCAACATCTTCATCTCTCTCACGGGCACAGTGTACGATGACAAGGTGAAGAGCTCGAAAAAGGAGTTCCGGGAGCAGATCCACCTGCTCCTCACAAAGCGGCTTACCGATGACATGCTCGCAAGGTCGCAGGTGCGCGATGAGCGGATGCTCTGTTGGGGCCGCTGCCTGAGCCTCCCATGCAACCTAATTCGGGTCTTCTCCCTTTGCATCGGCAGACGGCGCTCCAAGGTCGCTCCCGCGTCGGAGGAGATGGACATCGAGGTTGGCTCCAAAAACATCGGAAAGGCGCTAATGAGGCGCGCCTCGTCAAAGGACTGGCTAAATAGTCTGGCCGAGCCATTTGGAGACGATTTTGGAGCTAATGCGTGGGTCGCACGAGAGCTCTCCCGTATCGTGGACGAGGAGGATCGCTGGCACCGTGCGCACCAGCTGTACGTCGTGCTTGACATGCTGCAGGGCACACGCAACGGTGCCAATGATGATGTTATGAGAGTTGTTCAGGAGTGCCAGAAGCGGATATCCGGGAGGACTGGGCTGGAAACACGTGGCATAGCCGAGGCGTTGAGAGGAGGCAAGACCTCCACACTCTCGCCGAGCGCGTCGCTGCCGTACATCTTCAGTCGGCGTCAGCCCAACTGGTCTGTGGAATACCAGATGGTGTGGTACTGCCTCCTGGAGGATCTCCAGATGGAGACCGTAGCGGCACAAGACTTGGAGGGAAATGATGGAAGTGAGGCACGGGGCAAGACTGATAGCTGAAGCGTTGGCTAACGCGCATCTCACTACACATCGCACGGCACGGCATGGCACGGCATGGCGCATAACCTATATGATATGTGGAACTTGGTTCGCCTGGAATCTGGAATCTGGAATTTGGACATTCGTTTACATTTTAAATTTTAAAATTGAAATTCGAATTTGGAATGTGTGACAGTCACTCCAGAGCGGTCGTCCCCTCTCTGGGGCTCTTTTCAGCCAGCTAGAGGACGACTGCTCCGGAGTGAAGGTGCGAGACATATATTCCAGCTTCCTACCGCACGCGCACGAACTACGATTTACTGGTGTACAACATAATGTAAATTTTAATTCGTTTAATGTTTTATAATGTTTAATTAATCTTTTAAATTAATCTAAAATGATATAGGATAATATATAAATATGATTAAATATGATTTATATATGATATACTTGGATATATCGGGAGTGAATGTCTGCATGTGTAACGAGTAACGTGTAACTTTAAAAAGTGTTCGTTACTAAATACTAATACTAATACTAATACCACAAATTTCATAACAACTCTTCAAGGTCTGCGACTTCCCTCTGCAGCGACTCCTGCTTGGTGAGCATGATCCTTTGGTCCTCATTAATCGACGATTTCTTGGCCACGTCCTCCTGCAGTTGCCTCTGCAAATGTTCAATCTTCCGAAGCTTCTTCTTCTTGGCCCTGATCTTTTTCTCGATGGCATTGGCAGTTAAGCCAGCTCGGGCCCTCCGCTCCTCCTTCTCCCTGTCACGCCTCTCCTTTTCAAACCTGAAATTCTGCACGGCAGCTTCGACAGCGGCCTGATCCTCGTCACCTTTGAAGATGCGGCGGAATGTTTCCACAAGGCCCTCCTCCTCGCCCGGCACTCTGCGAGACTTGGCCTCCAGCGACTCCCAGATGTTGAAGCGCGCCTCTTCGCCAGTGAGCTCACCCGACCTGTATGCTCGCTCGTACGCCTCGACAGCGCGGTCGAATTTGCCGGCGTAGAAAGCGCAAATGCCCGCTTCATTGTCTGTCAGGTCCACTTGAATGCTCCACGTGCACGACCGGCACCGCAGAACGCGCTTCATGCCCCACTCCCTCTGCTCCCGTCTCTTCTCTTCCGCTTCTTCGCCCAAGTCACTTTCCACATCGCTACTTGCGGAGTTTTGCGGAGCGACTCCGTCCTGGGGAGTCATGATGATCGCGCTTCCGCAGGGGCACCGAAAGAGCCAGCCGTGGGATGTGCATCCCCACTCCTGGAGCAGCTCGGCGTCGCCCTCCGCGGCACTCCCCGCGGCACCATCCCCTCCGCCTCCTCCTTCCGGTCCCGGCGACAGGGGCTTCAGGTCGCAGAAGCGCACAACTTGTTTGGCCGTGGACATATGCCGTGCCGGAATGTCTCGCTTTAGGCTTTTTCAGGCTCTTGATCTCCAGGCTCTTGATCTCCAGGCTC
>JACLAD010010848.1_pt1 | contig 30641 bp, 39 predicted proteins | sample 8027901 | NCBI WGS metagenome assembly JACLAD01 (sample SAMN15725071, study PRJNA655200) | protist metagenome | isolation source: fluorescence activated cell sorting (FACS) single amplified genomes of... | place: Spain: Blaines Bay Microbial Observatory, Mediterranean Sea | collected 2016-07-05 | reverse complement strand
CATTCGTCCAGCGTGATGAGTCTTGCCATTCTGAGGACGACATTACCCGCCCCTAAAATCAATCCTTTACAAAACGTAAAAACTACGTTGGAGGAAGGATTTTTTCACCAAGATACATGACAAATGTGAAAAAACTGTTGAAATTGTTTGAACATTTTGAAAAAGGCGAAACATTTTTTTTGAAAATTATTTGCTCCATAAAAATAATTTTTGTTTGTTTGTTTGTGTTCAAGGTACCTTATTTTAATGATTAAGAAATGAATTAATCACATTACATAATTTACGTACAACCAAAAAGCAGCTTCTTTTTAGGCCTAAATTAAATACGTACAATCTAATTTTTCAAACCGTGACGAAAAATCGTAATCGGAATCATTCTTCATTATTCTGTGCTGGTTGTGATGTTGAAAGAGTCTGTTTTGATCATGTTTACCCCATCATACAAGTGTTTATTCAAAGAATTGATATACAATTTATTACAGCCAGTTTTCAACTCTTACAGAAGTGATGTTTTTCATCAGCACATCCCGGAAACAGAGATTATATAAAAATGAAAAAGTATAGAAAAGATGTAATTTTTGATCCATCAAATTGACAAATCGATCATATTCCGTATTATTTGATCATGTTCACCCACCAAAATGAATTAATTTGCAGCCAGGCTCCAGTTCTTGAGGGGTGCTGATTAATCAGCACGACCCGATCCTGGGCTGATGTTTTTTGATTAAATAATTCAGTTTTAGTACAGATAATATATATTTATTTACAGCATTTTTCCCGAATAGCAGCTTACAAATATGAAGACAATTCTCAGTTCACTTTTGTTATCCAGCGTCGACGCAATCAACACTAAGACCAGCTTGAAGCATAGCACTAATGTTTGGATTCCAATTAAGCAAACCGATGGTTCATTGCAGTATTACAACCCTCACAGTAAGGTGATTGCCGATAGCGCGCCTGCAAATGCCCGAGTAACAAAGGAGATCCCAGTGCCAGGAAGGGAAAAAATCGAGCACGGAGGATGAAATTTTGCTCATTTTGATGCGAAATGATGTTTTTCAGATTTCGATTTTGCAAATTTGGACGTTTTTTAATTTCTCCAAAAATGATTTTTTTGATAAATTTAGTTTTGCTAACGAAATTTGTTCAAAGTAGTCAGAATTTATTCAGAGCAAACGTTTTTTCATACAAAGTGGTGTATTTTTTGATTTTTGTTCATCATTTTTCAATTTTCATTTTCAGGTGAAACCATCTCTTTTGCAGGAGGAGGATGTGAGAAATATTTTGGGGTGTAAAAGTATACGATTACATAAGAGCATAAGAATTGAGAATTAATTACATCGATTATGTGATCAAAATTCGTAATTTGTTCTCATCAAAAGACTGCAAAAAAGCAATATTTTTATATCACAGGAAATATTGAAGATTTATCACAGCCGATTAACATTATTAACCAAGGTTTGGAACAGGGTGATGATGATGGCAGATCAACACCAGACACAAAGGATTATGTCCGAAATGTGTATGACGACGATGATGATCCGCTGCCTATGATTGCACCAAAACAATCTGATGACGACAACGATGACGACCAACCAGCGCCCGTAGTATCCAAACCCGCACCGACCATCAAACCCGCAGAACCAAAACCACTAATCGCTGAGCCCGCTCCCGTGAAAATGATCAACCCCGATATCCCTCCCGGGTTTGAAATTGTCGGTGCCACCAAACCTGCAAACGTCATTCAAGAAATTTCAATTTTTAAAGAAGCTTAACCAGAATTGCATCAAAATGCATACATTTTTGAATTTTTAGGTTCCCGCACATCTGTTGAACACGGATCCATTACCGCCAACCAACCAAGTTGTACCAATTCCAGCGGGGTATGCGATTCCGTCAATCAATCAGAAAAAGGTGCAGGCGCCGATCATCACGGATGACATTAAATCCGAGCAATTGGCCTCCATCCCCAACCCGTTTGAACAAAAGCAAGCTGCCCCGCAGGCAATCCCGAACCCTTTTGAACAAAAGGCACCTGTGCCCGTCCAACCACAAGTTCAAGCCCCAGTGGTTGCGAGTCTCCCAAGGCAGGATGCACCGGTCGTTCCAACCAAGGTGCAGGCACCTGTAATTACTGATGAAATTAAGCAACAGCAGTTGGCTTCTATCCCCAACCCCTTTGCACAACAAAAGCCAGAGCAACCTCCAAAGCCTGAGGTAAGACTGACCAAAAAAGTTAATTGACAAAAAGCATTTTTGTATTTATTTTCGTAGTCTAATGCAACTTTTCTATTCTTTTATAGCCGCAGCCTGTCGCGGTACCTATCCAGCCAGAGGTTAAGCCACTTGCGCAAACAACCACGCCGTTTGTACCCGACGTCAAGCCAGCTCCAATTCAACCACAAGTGAAGCCAGTACCCGTGCAAGCTCCTGTTGTTGTACCGGTAATTATATAAATTTCTTACATATCTGTGAATTTGTGGGAGTGATTTTATTTTGTAATTAGGTTGTTGCTACACCAGTTCAGCCGAAACCTGTTGCAGCACCCGTTGCGCCGGTATTGTCAATCAATATTTTTTGCATCAAAACATAGTGTATTTTTTGAATCAGAACATGTTTTTTTTATCAAAAATATGAAAAATCAAAAAAGTATTCAAATCAATTTTTTTGTATGTCAAGGTTGTTACTAAACCTGAACCTGTGGCTGCGCCTATTCCGGAAACGCCGAAGCCAATCTTGCACGTCTCAACCCCTCCTGTTGTTCCTGAAAAAGAGCATGAAAACATTGTCGCGCAAGCACCACCCGCACTAAAGAAAGAGGCGCAGGTGATTTCTGCCGCTTTGAAACCGAAATTGGACACTGAGAAGGAAATCGTCGAGAAAAAAGATGTGGTTGAGGAAAAAAAGGTGACCATTGACCAACCAACAAAAATCTCTCAACCTCCGATTCCATCCGACGCCAAAAAGCCAATCGTCCAGGACAAAATCGATACCAAAGTCGGCGAGACCAAGCAAGTCACCCCTGAACCAAAAAATGCTACCGCCGTAGTGGAGAAGAAGAATGAAACCAGTGATAGTAAAGTCAAAGATGTAATCTCAACCGAGAAGAAAGAACCAGAAAAGGTAGTAGAGAAGCCAGAGAAGCATGAGACCAAAAAAGCGCACAAGAAGCACAAGTCTCCCTCTACCACCCTCAAGAAATCCCACAAGGACAAAAAGATCCACAACCTCGCTGATTCAAAAGTTTCTCCAAATAGCCCCCTTGCTATGAAAAAAGATGATGGCAAGCTCAAAAATAATGCATGTGTACCAGTCTGCAAATACGAATGCGAAAAGCAAGAATGCGAGCAGGATTGCCGGCCAAAGTGTGAAATGCCAAAGTGTGAAACTCGTTGCGACGCAATCGACTACTCCAAATGCACCCACGTCTCCTGCGATAAGCCCCATTGCGCACTCTTCTGTCCAAAGAACACATGGTGTAACAATCAAACGCATCAGGACTGCCCCCGCCCGGTCGGCTGTGGTACGCAATGCGCCGAGCCGGTTTGCAAGTTGCATTGTGATGTTGATGTAAATTGCCACCAAGTCTGCCAGGAACCGCGCTGTGCATGGGAGTGCAAAAAGCCCACTGATTGCCCCGCGCCGAAATGCTCTATGAAATGTCAAGTGACGGATGATTGTAGTGAGGTTCACGAGCTGCCGGCGCTCAAGCCAAAGCATTTTGTCGTGCAAAATTTCACGGCAACGAAGGGCGATATCGCAACGTGGCAGGCTACCGAATGGGAACCATGCGAGGGCCACTGCCAGAAATCCGTGCAAAAGCGTGAGGTCCGCTGCTCCACAGGCAAAGATGACGATTGTGATGCGTCCAAGAAACCTCTTGCTATTCAAGCGTGTCATAACCATGAGAAGTGCGGACCGATGTGCATCGCTCATTTTTATGGGCAGGACAACATGAAAGGATGGGAAGCCGCATTCACTGATGGTACGTTGTACATGCCAGCGCTCCGCTGTCCATATACTGCGTTGTCGGCAGCGTTGCCGACGCGCGGCGGCCTGCACTCTTTGAAAAGAACAATGCGCCTTTCCGCGTTGGCGTTTGCAGTCCATTGCCTCGGCGAAGCGAAATCATTCTCTCCCACCCGTTTGCCAACACGTTGTTGGCATTTTCTTATTTTGGTTCTTTTAATATTTGTCATGTGACGCGTGGAAATGAATATTTTACGCGTTTTCCTTTTTTTTCATAATTTTTGTCGCAGGCGAGTATACGCACGCCGACATGCAGGATATGATGAAAGAAATTGACGAATTCGCATCGCTTGAAATCGCAGGCAAATGTTGCGAGATGACGGTATTTGAACATGAGGACTACAATGACGGAGCTGGTATTTGCATACAAATTATGCATCTTTTTATATATAATATATCGAATTTACATGTTTGTTTTCAGGTGAACAAGATGACTGGCGATTGACTATGAAATCAGGCAAATACACCGAAGACAACCTAAACGAGGTCCTCACCAACGACATCGGATCCTTGAAAGTGTAAGCGATTCAACATGAAATCGATTGGTTTTATGAATTGATTTCACGCATACGTTTTGAATGTAAGGCACGTTAACAATGAATGTTTGCATGCTAGCCGTCAACATGGAGGCGTGAAGTTAAACTGGCATTTGATCGTACATTTTCTCCAAAACATATTTTTGAATCATCTGCAGCATGTTAGGGGCAAATTGCCTATATATTCTTGAGAAATTCGTTTTGTAATGCATTTTTTTGTTTTGAGTGGATGATTGGTGGAGCCTTCTTATTGATGCTGCTCGTCTTCGTCATCGCACGCTGGCGTTCGTAATCCTTTCACATATAGTTAGTTTACAGCTCTTGAGCACGTGGGACGTGTACTCACTGAGTCTGCATTTTACATTATTTGAATGCCAATTTACTGTTGAGCTGTATATTGTTGTGAAATGTTAATGTTTACGTATGATAATTATCTTGGTTCACATCGTTCGGGCAAATTCACATCGTCAATGATGACTAGTCTTTCGACATTGGAAGTGTACAGTAATAAATCATGAGCGGCCCGCAAGTTGATTTTGCGCGTTTTATGCAAATGAGTATGGGTGCACCGAGCCCTATTAGCGCATGCGTTGTGGACAGGTATTTCAATTGAAAGTAATAAGGAAAGAGATTTTGGTATCGTTTTTTCATTTTGTTTTGTTTTGAAAATATCAGGACGAGTAATTATGGGTATCGGATCGGAGCTGCAACCATGCAGGGGCTGCGTGACACTCATGAGGACGAGCATTGCATTCGAGTAAGTAAGGATAAGACGCTGCTTGGTGTTTTTGACGGGCATCGCGGTGATTGCGCAGCGAAATTATGTGCTGAAAGGTACGGCGATGCTGTTGATGTGGCTGAGGTGTGCGGTACGCCCTTGCCCAGGGCGTTTATTTACGCGCATGTATCATTAGATAAGCAACTGCGTAGGGATTGCGATGTAAGCGGGACCACCGCATGCAGTTGTGTGATTGAGACCGTCCATGATAGTACCAGTTCAACAGAAAGGCCGGATAAGTGGAATGTGCATGTAGCGCATGCGGGCGACGCGAGAGTTGTGCTGATTAAAAATGATTTAGTTGGTGGGAGGGGGATCCAAGCGACAGATGATCACAAACCGAATCGGCCAGATGAAGTCAGGCGGATTGAGGCTGCTGGAGGTAGTGTCATGGAATTGTACGGCGTTCATCGAGCCGGGGAAGGGATTATTTTTTTTCAAATGTCGACGCAGCATGCGCAATCTGCATGCGGAGTAAAATAACTTCTTGCGCGTGGGCTCCGCTGCTGGTATGGGGTTCTGCACCTTTGGGGCCCACCGCTTTTTCTTATTTTTGTTTTTTTGTCATTTTTGGATCGAGCGCGGCCTTTTGCGTCGCCTTTTCCAATGGGCGGCCTGCTGCTTGTAGCAGCTCGCCATTCTGCAAGCACATCTTGTGATGCTGATTGTTGGAACCAAGAATGCCATTTTTCAATGGGCTGGTCAGCCCCTCTTTCAGCGAGCGCTGGCAGATGGTAGCAATGGTTTGAGGCATGCCGAGAAAGTTTTCTTTACTTGTTTTGTTCTTTTGTTTCGTTTTATACAAGATAGAGAGTTTTTTGTGCGTCGCTTGTAGAATACCATGTTATTTTCCCCCTTACCCAGGTTGACGGTTTGTTAGCGTGTTCCCGCGCGTTAGGATCCTTGGATTTTAAGGACCCGAAGCTCCCGCCGGACCAGACCAAAGTCTCATGCGTGCCCGAGGTGGATACGTGGGAGGTCTACCCTGGTGATTGGCTGATTTTAGCATGCGATGGCATATGGGATGTCCTACAAAATGAAGACATCAAGCCTTTGTTTTTAAGTAAGGAGAAGACAAAGCATAATGATCCGGGTCAAATCGCAAGTGACATCCTGTTCAAAGCATTAGAATTTGAATCGCAAGATAATATGACGTGCATAGTCCAGGGAAGGGATAGTCAAAAATTGTTCAGATTGTAAGGTTTTTTCTATGCATTCGAAATGATATTTTTTTGCATGATGATCGCAGGTTGTACAATTTCACCAACCCGATGCGAACCTCACCAGTCCTGGCGCCTCTTCGTCCTTTCCAGACATCAACGAAACTACACGAGAAATCGTCTCACCTGACCTTGACCACCATTGCCAAACCAGCCGGTTGCGTACCAAATATAAGCAGTTTCTGCGTCGTTTCAATTACGAAGTGGTCAGTACAAACAACGAGGAGGGATTTATCGACTACACTGCAAAGCAGAGAGAGTTAGAGGATTGGGAAAAAGAGGAGGCACCCGAATATCCTGGCGCCGAGGCCGCGCGCCTTCGAGACGCAGGAAAAAACGCATAACACACCCGCAATTAAATGAAAAATTAAATATCCAAGTTTGAATGCATGTCATTTTACATCGACACGTACGTCATTTTAGCACATGGCACGAAGAGATCGGTCTGCGGTAATCAACTTGTTAGTTGATTGCTGCATCAAATTGATTTTCGGAGTTATTTTTGATTGATGTGGTGTTGTATTTGGATTTGTTCACGATTGAAATAGAGGTTTAGATTTTTAGAGTAGCACCATCCCCACGGTTTATTTTCAGGTAATTTAATTATATTTTACGTGTGTCATTTCAACGCGTTCGTTATCCCCCCCCATCTTTCAACATACGTTTAGGTGGAAGCTTGTTTCCAACCACGCCACTACTTTTTTATATACCGGGATTCGATTTCCTCGCGCTTGTTTTTAATAGTATTCATTCAATTTATTCGAATGTATAGAATAAGATGCCGAAATTGAACAAACAAAATAGTATGGCACACCCCAACCCGGGGCATAGAATTTACCATACTAATGAAGAAGGTGCAGTTGCACGACCAGCGCGGAACCGACGGCCCAATGCAGTTGGGGACGGTTGGTATTCGAATTGGTTTTATGCCACGAAGCGATTCTTTGATCATTTACACGAGGAAATATGCGGGCGGTTCATCCATACCAACCCCCTAGTCAAAGAAAGGAATACAATATGATTTTATTTGCATTCAAAAAATGTGAATTTTTTTGTTAGAATTTCTTCAAATTCCTATGAATTTTGTTATTTTTGCACGTTTTTCAATTAAAATCCATTTCTTTCTCTTTGATGAAATTAGGTTCTGGCTGATGTGACGCACCACACAGCTCAGGAAGTGTACGCCTCTATGTACACGATGAACGACATAGAAGTTCATACCTATGATGTCTTTCTCGCGCCGATATCTGATCTTGTATTCGCCGCACAGCTAGGGATGATGTTGAATACAGAATTCAACGGAGACGATGAGCAGGTTGATTAAAAAAAATAATCGAAAAAGTTCAAAAAATACGAGTGAATGGACTGCGAGTGAATGGACTGTATCTTTTTAATTTTTGATGTGCACTTTTTTCTTTTTGAAACAAGTGAAAAATAATTTTTTCATTTTTTCGAAAATAAAAACTTCATCGATTTTGATTTTTTTTAATCAAAATTCTCTTCAAATTCACGTGGTTTACATTTTTTATTTCGCTCGGCAGGTTGGACACGCGCATGATTTGTTTTCCGTGCAGTGGTCGGGCAGTCAGGTCGTAGGAGACTTAGCAGCGCTGGCGAATGTGCAGGACTTTTCACCGCCGGACCAGCATTACAGTAGATTGTTTAACGAACTTGACAGGCACAACACAAGAAGAGCACTGCGGGATGGGAGGTCATTGCAACCGACGAGGACGCCGGGGAGACGTTTTTTCAATCATCAACGGTCGATGTTGGTGCAATTATAATTACATGTTTTCTTTGAATTATAACTATTGGTTGCTTTGAAGAATGTTTTGAAGATTAGTTTTGGTAGTAGAGTAGTTATCAGCACGATTGACAAAGAAAATGTAAGCTCACCACGTTTACATTTTGAATAAATATACAAGAAAGAAATATTAATATGTATTATTTATGTGTGATTCGCATTTTGATGGTCTTCGTTCACGGTGAGGCTTGACGGACCTTGTACACCTACTTATCAAAATTATAATACTATCAATCTTCAACGTTTTTTTTAACATGAGAATAGTTATCTTACTGGTCAATACACTTGATGTTTTTCCCGCAGTGGTAGTTGAATTTCCAGAGGCGAATCAATTGGTAAGTTGGAAGACGAAAATTCAAGACGTACTCTTTGGAACGGGGAATAAACAACCCACTCATTTTTTGGACCCGTACCAGGATGGTGCAGTCGATTTTAACAATTTACAAAGCTTGGTATTATCGACGCAGAGTGCGGTTGTGTCTCGGATGGAAGAGAATGAGGAGGTACACCGGATTGAACTGCATCAAATGGAAGTGAAAGCAGCGATTAATCATTTATTGGAAAGCACTAACGTACCCGGACATCCAGAGTTGATCAACTGGATCAAAACCGATCTTGCTCTCGTATGCACGCCAACCCTCACCGAGCGATGGCACCAAACTGCATTCTACAACCACCGTGCAAGTAGGCAGTTGTATTTCGAACCCTTTTTACTTGCCTGGCAGTTACGAAACATGCCGCCAGAGCTGCTGGTCGAGCCAAACGAGGATGGGGTCCCGTTTAACATTGCCGAATTGATGTCTGAAATCAAAAGCATTGATTGGAGCACACCTTCAACATATTTCAATCTTTTCCAGTATGAATACGTCCTTGCAATTATCGAAACTGCCCAAGACCACCCGATTTTCAAAAACGATGCCTGCATCTATCCGGTCACTACGCGTCAGTTGCACCGTTTTTGTGGTAAGAAGACAACTTTGTTTTCGATTGCTCTATCCTCCCAGAATGAAATGATCCTGCAAGCTTTGTTAAACCGTTTGGACGTTTCAAGTCTACCCTCCACTCTTTTACAGGAAAACACTGGCTGGTTGATAGAAGTACTAAAGCTCGGGAGTAAGTCGCTGGATGAGGCGAAAAGAGTTTATGGCATTACGACCGCAATTATCGATACGCTATCAAACAATTTGACCACAGATGAAATTCATGCTGCACTGCCGCGTGGGCTAATCCACGAGTTTATCGGTTTCTGCAATGTCGCCTGCCCGGCTCAATTTGAAATCGCTTTTGAAGCATTACAGCACATGACCGATAAATTCAACCTAACACCTGACCACTTCGCACTTGAACACCACAGAGTAATCCCAAGTTTGACCGTATTCCCTCCTTCCCCTGAAAATCACCACCAGCGCACAAGTTCAATCTTAAATGCGACGTTAAACCGTTGTTTATCCTTATATTTACCCGGTTCATTGTTGGATAATGTTGATTTGGATCATCTTCTCGATGATAGCTTGATGGAATGGGAGTGGCAGGATGAGCGTTTTGAAGAATTTGTGGAAAGTAGTGATCTGATGTTGATTGAATTTATGGTAAATCACACTACAAACGAGGATATCACCCGCTGCTGCATCCCGGAGAAATTACAAATGATATTGTCATTCGATATTTTATTCACTTCACACCCACGTGAAATTGTATTTCAAGCTGAGTCCTCGCAGGGCGTGCCGTCCATCAGTAAATTTGTGAAACGAAATTGGTTGTCTGAGTAAGGGATGTTTTTTGCGTACATAAACATTTGTGTCAAAAGTTATATTATTTTGCTGAATATCATTTTTTGTGATTTTTTTTGTTTTCAGGTCTGGAAGTCAGCATGCATTTGATTTCATCGTCTTTCTGATTCGAGAATGTGGCATTCAGCTGCCTTCTTTAATTATTGAATTGGTGAAGGTTGCGGAAAGAAGTTATGAAGATGTGATCGTGAAATATGCTAATGCAATTCAAACGCTTGGTGAAGTAAATGAATTTGACATTGAAATCTTACGAAAGTACCAGGTAGCACGATCTCAGTGTTTACGCTTGGTATTGCTCTTCGAGTACGGAAACGTCGCATGGCTGTTGAATCTATCCCGTGTGACCAAAAAGTCTGAAATTTTTCAAGGTGACCTGTGGGTTGGTGTGTTCCGACGTTTGCTACCTGTGTTTCACTATTTATCAAATTTACCCAAAGAAAACGTTCAACACCTTCAATTAATCAAAAATAATGATGATCAAATCCAAGCCGTTCATACACCTTCTCCTCTGTCGCATACATTGGATTCAATCCAAAAAGCGATTCGCACATCGAGCGGGATGGTGTTGCCATATCTGCAGGTGGTTAGGGGCTTGCCAGCTTCCGCTCAGATTTTTGAGGAGGAAAGCATTGAGTTGGTTGAAAGTTTAGACTCTGAACTTTTCACAACTTCAGAAGATTTGATGGATCTGTGAAAATGTAGATGGTTGATTGCCATTGCATGAAAAGGGTGTCTTTGCAAGAGAGAAACACATTTTTATTACACATTTTGAATGCGGCTGTGTGATATTTTTGCGCTGGATTAGTTTGTAGATGATTAGGCAATGAGTTTGTGTGAGTCAAATGTAAAACAGATGTTTTACATTTGCGGTCGGGAATCAATCTGCGATTAAGATATATATGCATGCGGATATATCTTCTCCAAAATTTTGTCGACTATGTAGTAATTAGTACTAGATTAGAGTCTTTGTGAAATTGAAAATGTAAAATCGCTGGTTTTACATTTTCATGTGAGATTCAAATTCAAAACGATATTCTATCTTTTTGATTTTTTTAAGAGAGACAATGATGTAATTACAGGACAATTATTCGTCTCCTGAAATCCAAAATATTGATTGATTATTTGTGTGGTGTGATTTTTTTCTTTTTCTTATTGCAAAGATCTCACGTATTTTAAATAAAAAGATCGAAACTACCAATAATATCAATTATCAACAATTTAAATTCCAACTATGAAGTCTGCTTTGATTCTTTTTCTGCGTGTTGGTGGCGTGAGTTCAGCACGCACAGCAGTTACTTCGAGAGCTTATATCGAAATGGAACAGGATTTGAACGTTCTAGTCAATAAATTGCTATACAAGTATTATCCACAGCAGGCCGTGTTTTCGGACGATAGGTTATGGCCGTTGCATAACTATCCTTACGAGTTTTTCGACGAGGAAGGTGAACCTAATATTTGGCGCGAGGGATTTTTTGACGTTCAACATCGAACTGATCGTGCAAATCAACTGAAGAAGCATATTCAGCATGCTTTGCATCGTACCACCAATGAGGACGTTGCAAGTACTACCATTCCTGCGCAATTGAAAGTGGTTTTATCGTTTGAAGCAATGTTCAAGCAGTTTCCATTTTGGAAATTCGAGGATTTGTTTGGACCTACATATCCCGCAAATGGGTGGGAATTTCTTCCTGGTTCGGGGAATTTGCTGTATAGCGAGCCGGAATGTTTTACGTTCTTGAAATATCACTGGTTGTCTGCGGAAGGATTTGAATTGATTATTTAATTTTTATCAATGATCAAATTATAATTAGTATAATTATCAATTAAATTCGTTCTTTTTTTATTAAATATCATTATTTTTGATTGATTTTTAGGGATGGCGTTCACAACGTATTCGAATTCGTTCGATATTTGTCGAAGGATTGCAATATCACATCCAAGATTTCTGATTTTCGTTTGCAGATCGTCCGCGTTTTGGATGGTTTGTTTGATGATGTCATCATCCGAATCGGTGTAACACCATCTCTGAATGAGCACGATTTTGAAGTCCTGAAGGGATATCAAGACGCGCGGTCTTTGTGCATAGAGGGTTTATTGATTGATGAATACGAAGAAGTTTCACGTATGATCAATGAATCCGGTCTGTGGGGAAAGCGTGATGAATTTCGCGGAGATATGGCTACTATTATCTTGCGTCATTTGCTACCCGCGTTCAATTACCTTCAAGCTTTACCGAACCACCGTCTTCAACATTTCACTACCGAGCAGCGTGACGGGCAAATCAAGCGTGTCTTTCGCGATTCACCAGCCACCGCGGTTTTGGCAGCTGTCAAAACAGCCGTGAGGCAATCCAATAATGGGAAAGTGAGGACGCATGCACAATTGATTGATTCTGTTGTGGCAATTGCAGATCAGCAAGGGATTTTCGCTGGTTCTGAGGAAGAGGGGGATGCCGAAAGCCATCAGCAAGAAGAAGGCGGTGAGGATGTCTAAATTGATTGGCTGAATTATTTTGATGAACACAACAATTTTTAAATTACATTTTCAAAAAGCAAGAAGATATTGGGTTTTGTATTGAGAATAAACTATTTTCTTCGAAAATATATAATTATATGAGAAGATGAACATTGAAATCATATTGTTTCATACATCATCATTTTTGTTTTTATTGTCGTGATTTACTCATAGTCATTTTATTCTTGTTCTCATCAAACCAGAAAGAAAAAAGAAACGGTTCAATCCCAACCTTATGCCCCCCACAACAGAAAAGTACAAGTAATATTTGAAAAAAGCATGTTGCTGAACACCAGACACTCAGTCGATGATTTGCCTCGCGAGCGGTCTTTCTCAGTAGGTATTCGTACAAAAAAGTTTGTGAAAATCAAAAACATTTCAACATACAACAAAAATTTTAAAAAATGAGTTTTGGATACAATTTGAATAAATGTGAAATCAAACGAAAAATCATTCATCTGTATGTATTTTCATTTTTTGATTTTTGTTTTTTGAATGAGATAATTCGCCTCGCGGTGAACGAACAGAGCCAGCAAGAAAAAGGAGGACATCACTCACAAGTAGCAGCAAAAATGCAGCGAATAGCAATTCCCCTCCATCGAATTCCCAGTTCACCAATGAAGATGTTTCGGATATGCTTGACAATTATGACTCGACGTTAAATCAATTAAAGCAGCACATGGCTATCATTCAAGACCAGCACGATAAGTATGATCACCCCTACCGCGACGCTTTCGCGCACTTACCACGGTTTTTGTTTATTCTCTTCTTTGTCACAAGTGTGGTTTACGTACTAATTTCTCATCGCACGATGGCAAAATACCATGAGACCGCTTTGACAAATATGTACCTGCATTTGAAAAGCTGGAAACCAGAATTGTCTAGTTACTTTGATGAAGAGCTATTTGCGTTGAAAAAAGAATATGAAGCGGAAATTCCGATTTTGTTTATCTTGCGCTGGTCAAAGAAAGAAATAATGACATTATTTTCAAAAAATCTTTCTTTCAAAATTCATCTATTTTGCATATATTTTTAAGTTTTTTGTTTCCCAAATCCATTTCTTTTAGTAATATTTTAATTTTGGTATTTAGGTTTTTCAAGTTGAAGTTTACCGCATTGAAATTCATCATCGGTCAATTAAGTATGGGAGCTATGGCGGCAGTTATTATCTTGTTGTACTTTGTTGGCCGGGAAAATCTATTCCGCATCTGTCGAGCGTATTCAAAAAAATTAGCAAAATATTCATTTCGTGTGCATCGAACAAGAACTGTGAAATAAAAAATTAATTTTTATTTTGAAGGTGTTTGACGATTCCATTTGGTAGAAATCCAAATGATGATTTCCTCACACCACTCGTCCTCCCACAAAAAGAGCTAAAGCCGAACGAAAATAGCAAAGAAACAATCAGCCGACAAATGAGCGAGTCCGATTCAAACATTTTATAAAATTCGATCAAATGTGAAATAAAATATGTTATTTACATTTTTTGTGGATATTTTCATTCTTAATTGTCTTTTTGGCATCTATTTTAAAAATTTTGATTATTTATTTTGTTAGATTGTCGCTACCTTCAAATGAATCGAGCGATATGGTGAGTAGGACGAATAGTGAAACGGATCTCGTCCAAGAAAGGGATAGTAATATTTTTCGTCAAATTCCATCAATTTTGCTAATTTTTTGTAATATTATTTTTCAAGTTTTTTGTCTTCAAAATCCCTTTCTTCTATCAAAATTTTGATTTTGTGTTGTAGGTCTCAAGTGGCAGCGAACTTGGCATGATCAGAAATCATCAGGGTTTTAAAAAATATTTGAAAAAAAATAAAAATATGAAAATATGAAATTAGCACGACAAAACAACAAAAATACGGATCAAACCAAATACTTCGCTGTATTCAAAAACACAATTTTTACGAAAGCACGTTTTTGTCTGTTCGAAAATATTTTGTGAATTTAGGAAATGATTCGAAAAGCAACATGGCCAAAGGCTTATCGCGAAATCTAGGTAAGTCCCCGAAAAAATCAAATTTCCCCAAATGATGAAAAAATCTTCCCGAATCGACCAAAAAACATGAAATGTTTAAACAAAAAAAATAGAAATGAATTTTGTGAAAAATTCAAAAATATATCATCGAAATTAATTTGTCATATTTTTATAAAAATCATTTTTTGCGATTTTTCTAATTTTGTTATTAGAATTTCATCATTTTCATGATTATTGATCAATTCGGGAAGATTTTTTGATCAATTTTGGTAAAATTTTGATTTTTTTTGGTTTTTTGTCGAAATGTAGATTTCAAACGGATATCTACCAAGGAGCTCAAAGTTGCCGATGACCTCCTGGCCGAAGAGAGTCTGGATTGATTGACAATAATATTTTGAATCGACACAAAACTTATGTCGTTTGTGTTGTTTTTCCAAAAAATACAGAAGTTTTTTTTGTATATTTTGATGTCTTTACATTTTTTCGAAGTCATGAAACATTTTTTAAAAAACAAATGTTGAAATGATGTAGCGACTAATGTTTGTATTAAAGAGACAGTAGTTTTGAAGTCATGATATGTTGTATTAGATAGATCTTTGATATTGTTTTTTTTTTGTTTTCAACAAACCTTTGATAATATTATTATGCGTGACATTGATTCTCCTGTCCAATCATCAAATTTTATTATATCAACCAATCATAATATTTTCACCACCATTTTTCCGATCATCATCATACTGATACGATCTTTTTTTCCTGAAATAAAAAATTATATTATTATTTACGTGCAAAACATGGAATACATTTTACATTTTGATCAAAAAGTATAATTTGCACAAACAAAATTTACATCTCTTCTCCAAGAGAGTTATTATTTCATTTTTTTCAAATACAAAAAACCAAACCAAACCAAAACAACCATCATGTCCTCTGACGAGAACCCATTTAAGTTGCCGCCGGATGATCAAATCTTTTTGCTGCGCGAGCAGGAAAAGAAACAGCGAGAGTATATTTCATTTTTTTCTCGAGAAAATAGTCAAAAATGAAGCTACATTATTAATGAATGTATGACAAGTGAAAAAATATTTTGAATTTTCGATTTTGCAAAATGTAGAAATATTTTTGTTAAAAATTCAATCCAAAAATATATTTCCAAATTTTGCAAAAATAGTTTTAATTGTCCAAAAATTTTGTTTCGATTTTATATTTTCAGTATTTTTCCTGCATTTAATTTTGCAACTTTTGAAATGATATGATTTTGCTTTTTAGAAAGGAGAGGGAGAGGAATAAGACATTGAGGGTACATGAAAAAACGACAGCAAGCTCTCGCGCAGCCCACTGTCCGATGACTTTAAAGTACGACGATGGAAAGCAGGACCAACCTCCGCCTAAGCAGCAGGCTAGTCAGGGAGTGACGGTGCAAACCCGGCATGTGAAGGAGAACATCAATGAATTCATCGCTAAAAAGAGGGAGATGTTTCTGGTGCAAATGTCATTAGACGTCAAAAAGGCTGAGATCCTAAAGCTAGATGAAAAAGCAAGAATGAAAGAAGCGGCATTACAAAAATCGCAGCAAATGCTCGACCAAGATGTCCAGCGGTTTGACACTTTCCTTCAAGCAAACGATGCACGAGCACATAAAGCGATGAAAGCTGCGGAAGATATGACGAAGCGAAAGCAAGAAAAAATGCAGCGCATCAAGCAGTTGAAGGCATCCATCAGTGCTATTCAATCTGAAATTTCAAAACACAAGGAACAGAAGGAAGAATGCGAAAAATACAAACGATTTTTGACTGATTTGACAAGCCAAGAGTGGGTAGAGAGGCAAAAGGAGATAGCAGCACAGAAAAAGATCGATGATAAACACGCTTGGGTAAGTCAAAAACACGCCGATGAAATGGCATTGGCCGACCAGGAAATCGCTATTGAACGAGAAAAATTCGAAGATATGGAGATGGAGCGATCAAAACCAAAGAACAGCAAAATGACAAAGTCAAAGGAGGAAGAATTTGCCGCCTACCGCCGTCAGGAATTCGAAAAGGAAATGGACAAAATCCGCGCGAAATACCGCACATACGATGATTTCGCTAAGATGTATGTCGAACCCAACGAACCAGAAGAAGAAGTACTCTATTTTCAAGATGTTTCGCAACTTCTCGACGTATACACGCAATTGGAAGAGCAAAATCTCTTTCTCATCCAAAATCTGCAAGAGACTGAACAATCGCTTGAAGAAATCCAGGCCAAATTCAAGCAGTCTAAGGTATTTTTTCTTAAAATTTTAAGAATGCAAAATATTTCAAAAACCAAACAGTTCTCTTAAATTTGACATTTCACATTAAATATTTCAATATTTTGATGAAATTGTATTCAAAAGTGTGACAATGTTTTTCTTTTTTGAATTTTAATTCATTTTTTGTGTTTAAGAAAACATTTGAAGCACGACTCACAACGCTGAAATCTACAAATGATGATCTTGAAGCGCAAATTCGAGTACGCCAAGAGCAGATTGACCATGCATTTGAATCCACCGTTTCATACGATGAAGAAGGTCAAAGTTTGGGTTGTAAGAAAATACAGAAAGAAAATGGAAATATATGGAATTGGAGTAAATTCAAATCGATTTTGCCGCATTTGGTTGGTAAAATTTGATTTTTTAACATTATTTCAAAATTAAAAATCTTGAATATTCAAAAGTTTCATTTTTGAAAAAAATCAAAAGCATGAAAATTTACAAAAAAGTTAAAAACAAAAATAGAAAACGTCAAATTACGCCAAATTTAGGTAAATTTTGTTTCCTTGTCATAAATTTTGCATTTTTAAATTTTTATGAATCAGGTCAAATCGTACTTCAAAAAGAGATGGTCTTTGACGAGGATCTTGACTGTGTTACTGAAGCAGTTGTCGATGTCTTCAAGAATTGCGGATTTGATGCAGCGGATGAGCCCGATACATTGAAAATGCTCGCACAGATTGAGGCGAAGATTGAAGTGTTGTTGGCAGTCGCTGATAACGCCAACCCGCAGACGGTATTTTCTTTTGATTTTAGGTTGCGTCAATGTGCACCTCGATGCGCAAGCTTGTTTTTATTTTGTTACATCGCCTGGCGTAATTATTGACTCATATAAGATAATCTCTTGTTTGCAATTCTGGAATGGGATGCATGGCCGCGGCGTGTACCTGAGCGAATTGCCCAATTTCGGGCATCATTTCCATGCAGATGTTGCCCAAACTTACAAGCCCCCGGCCCAAACGGCATCAAACTACGGCTATTGGCACTCTTTCCCGAGCCTGTGCAACAGGTCTGGCTAAATTTCGCAAATGCAATGCTAGCCGCTGTGATTTTCGCCCATGGAAAAGGAATTGTTTGCGACACGTCTTGGCGTCTCAGCACAAAAGACCCCGTTTGCATTCCGGCGCAACAAAATCCGGACTTCCATTGCTTTATTTTTTTGTTGTAAATTTGGTTTTCTCGGAAATGAAATAAAACACGTATTCACCGTGCTTTGTATTTTACAGCTAGGCAAGTACTTTCAAACATTTTCCATGTTCAATTACAGGTGAGCGATATCGAGAAGAAATTCGAGCAAACCAGGCGAGAAAAACTTCGCGAGGCCAAACTCGCCTACCAGAAGCTCGTCCAGGAGAAGCGTCTTGCCGCTTCCTTGGCGCGTTCTCAGGCTCCGGTGTTCAAGAAGGTCGGCAAACAGATCATGTTCAAATCGCCGCCGACTAAATTCGAGGTCATTGACAAAGATGCTAATTGGAAGGAGGACTGGCAGGCCGAAGCGATGAAGGTGTATGGGTATGTACCTGAAAACCTCGCACCAACGGAAAAGACCGAGAAGAATAAGTTGCTTCCACAACTATAGTCTCATGTACCGGGGCCTAGATTTTTAATTTTACATTTATATTTTTATTTCTATTTATTTTAATCATTGTTTGTGCCTTTAAAACCCATCCTTTTTCTGCAAGATGTTGTTGATCGATTTCGTACAGACAGAATTGTATGTAGTTATTTAGGTTCATATTTATCGTTGTATTTGATTCGATTTTGGTTCACCCACATCTTTACAGGACATACTTCTTCTTTTTTTGATAAATAATATAACTAATCGCCAGTACACTTACTTTTTTTTAATTTAATAACATCATGTCGGGAGAGTTTGATTTTGGTGATAGTCCCGCAGCCGCGGCAGCTCCTGCAGAGGTTGATTTTTCAGCGTTCACCGCCACACCCGGCGAAGCGGTATTTTTTCATTTTATCATTTGAAACGTTTTTTGAATACAATTATGGCTGAAAAATCGCAACCGTAGTGCGCGCACCAAAAATTTTGAAAGAGCAAAATTGCTTCCCTAATTCAAAAGTCTCGAATTGGCGCGCCCATCGCAGCCGCGTGTTTGAAAACAGATATATTGCATGCCAAGTACCAAGGAATCGAGCGCGTGATGATTCAAAACACTGGCAAGCAACAAAAGCTTCTTGCGCAGACGTTGGACAACCGCGACAACGCTGCAAATGTCATTCCCCTGGCAGATGACACCCCTCCTTTCGCAGATGCTGACCCGAGCCGCAAACAGCGCCGGTCCAACCTCAAGGCCAAGCCGTGCACGAGTCCGCTGGCCCCACTTCGGAGATTCATTTCCCGTCTGTGTTCCGACGCACTAGTTTTCGGATTTTGATTGGCTTATTTTTGGTTGTAAGTTTGGTTTTATGGAAATGAAATGAAAAATGCAGCCCTTGGCACTGAAGTGTTCAAGGGCGCTGGTGCAAAATGTTAACGTCCTTGCGCGAGGCTCGTTGATTCAGCAAGGTGTGTATTGCAAAGAGGCTCATGAATTCGATTTGGAAGGCATCCCATACCAAGTCACGCGTTCCCAGCAGCCTCGGGCAGAATTTGTTGAATTTTTACCTGGTTCTTTTGTCCCGTCTTTCCGCTCTCATAGCGACATGCACTCTACCTTGATTTCCCTCTTGGAGTTGAACCGAACGTCTCGCAGCTTCCAAATACATTTAATCCAAAAAGACGCCCGGGATTCGCACAATTGCCATGTATCCCAGAAGAGAAACCGTTCCATTTCGAACTAGTGGAGATACCTTGGGCGGCGCCCCCTCCCACCTGCGTTCCGGCGCAAAGAAATCGGATTTTGTTTGCTCTATTTTTTGTCGTAAATTTGGTTTCCATGGAAATGAAATGAAATCAAAGTTGAGTTCATAGTAGCTCGTGATTTTTAAGAAATAAAAAAACGTCAGAATTTGCAAAATTGAAATCTGAAAAACGCGATTTTGTTGCAAAATTTGCCAAATTTCAATCCCCATGCTTGTGTTTTTTGTATTTTTTTCATTTGAAGGTTGTTACCATGACCGAAGCCGATGGCAACGAAGTGGTCAACGTGGTCAAGGCAACCGACCTTCCAGCAGCGGTATGTTTTTTTGAAAAAAATTACAAAAAAAGTGAAAAAATAAAAAATGGAAAAAAAATGTGAAAATGAGCAAAAATTGTCGAAATTCATATTTTTTTTCCAAAAAAATTAAAATTTTGACGATTTTTGAATTTTCCCAAAAATCACATTTTTTGATTGTATGAGAAAAATGAAAATTTAAATTGAAGAAAAAACTTCAAAAAAGTTGAATTGGCATGAAAAAACGAATGATTTCGAATCGAATTTGGATTAGAAAAATTCAAAATCAGTAAATTTTACATTTTTCCAAAATTTACAAAATTGTAGAATTTACGGACACACAAAAAATATCCAAAATGATTATAAAATTTTAAATTTCGTCGATGTTGATATTTTCAATTCAAATTTTAATAAAAATCATACGTTTTCCTATGAAATTGCAATTTTTGTTTTCAAAGTTTCAATATTTTTTTCAATCGTGTAGGCTGTAGAGGATCCGTTTGCCGAGGCTGCACCTCCAGCCATGAACGGAACAACAGCCCCCGCCATGGTAATTTATTTTTCAAAAAATGAAAATTGAAGAAAAAAAGTCGAAAATTATTGAAAAAATGCATGATTTTGAATTGAATCGACATTGAAAAATTTGAAATTGATCAAATTTTGTAATTTTACATTTTTCCAAATCTATCCATTTTTGAATTAATTCAAAAAATGATATTTTCGACTTTTCAAAAATTCAAAATTTTATGTAATTTCAATTTTTCAATCCCAATTCAATTCAAAATGACATGTGTTTTGATTTAATTTTTGTTTTTCTATCTCAATTTTTCAAAAATCGTGTTAATGATATTTTTTATTTTAGGTGGATGGTGGTGTGTCGCCGAAGGTGGCAGAATTTCAGGCTAAGACGCAGGCAATGATTGATCAAGCGTCGGCCAAGGAAGCTTCGTACGTTTTTTGTTTTTGTATTTTACGCGCGCGATGGGAAAAAAGCCAGCGTTTTGAAGCTGCGAAGTGCAAAAGTGGAACAGCGGGTGCGATCCATCGGGCTCTGGCCTCGCAAGCAGACGTTACGTGTCTTCATCGTTTGTTGTTCATATTGATTGCCCCATTGGTTCATCTCACGTCGCCGTCGGGCACAAAAAATACTATCATTCCACGTCCAGACCGTGATTGCCCCGACGCCAAAGTGAAAGATTCTGTCATGTGCTCCATTTTAGAGGAACACGCCACGCAGAGGGAACTTTCCGCCCCCTGGGCTAGGTATAACAGCCCAATTGTGCGTTTTTTTGTAGTAAATCATCACACGGAAATGAAATTCTAGTACTAAATTTCCATTGAAACCAACATTTTGCATCATTATTGACGACGCAGTGATAAGAAAGCGCAGCGTGAGAAGAGCGCAGCAGAATATAAGCAGTGGAATGCGGAAAGGGAAGCAAACGTCCACCAAAGGGATATGGTTAAAAACATACTTGCATTTTGTTCGACCATTGTTGCTTATTTTTCAATAATTTTTCGATTTCATCATTCAAAATCCTTTTGATTTGTATTTTTATTGAATTTGTAAATTTATAAAATCAACAACATACAAAAATTAAAAAACGCAAAATTTTTTGAAATTGAAACCTGAAAAATGTGATTTTGCATAAAAATTAGTCAAAAATCCTTCTCCGTGCTCGATCTTTTTGCATTTTTTGCTTTTATGTTCAACATTAGGTCCAAAAGCGAAAAGCCGCCAACCGCGCTAATGCAACGGAAACCGCAAAAGTTACTGGCGCCCCCTGGGAAAAGGTATTTTGAAAATATTATGAAAAAGATGTAAGATTTGGTGCGATTCCATGATTTTAGATTGCATTTCACTCAAATTTTGATGGTTTTTGAATCCAAATTTTTCAGTTTGATTTTATTGTTCTCTCCAAAAAAATCAAAACATCAAAAATTGGAAAAATAAAAATTATCGCAGAAATCAAACCCAAAACTGTACAGAAAATAAAATTTCAAGCATAATTTTTCATTCTATCCGTTTTTGTTTTTTTCAGGTAGCAGCTATGATTGATTTTGCAGCGGCGGCCGACTCAAAAGTTACTAAGGACGATCCCAAAAACACAGAGTGCATGAAGAGACTTTTGTTGCAGGTCAAAAACGACCCCCCAGCCGCCGCATGAGTTTACGTAATGCGATGTTATTACAGTTGAATAACGATTTGCATTCTAGGAGAATTTTTAGTCTGTTCTTTTTTTATTTTGATTGTTACTGATGAAATAAATTTTTGACACCACATATTCGCTGATGTGTTGTGGATATAAAAGATGTTTGTAAATTTTATTTTTTGAGAATATGTAGAAGTTGTAGAGTTCATTTGTTCTTGATTGAATTGTATTGATTCTGAATTTTATTCTGTAAGAATATTATGTAGAATTTGTAGATTTCATTTATTTTCATTGAATTACAAATATCACCTATATGCATCAAATTCTCCCCTAATGTGATAATAATAATACCCATCAAATCAATCAATATTTTTTGCTAGTAGAGATAACTTCAACTAAATTTTTACTCTCACAAATTTTTGTTGAGGGTCAATTTTACTATTTTACTTTTTGAAAAGTAAACCAAACAAACATTACATCATGACTGGTCTTTTGTCAGGGCTGTGAAAATATAAGAAATAAAATTGAAACATATATATACAACGCAAAGAATAAGCAACTTTTTATTTTTGTTATGATGAAATTGCAATCTGCCGTAAAATTTGATAAAAACGAATATAATTTTTCAAGACAGATTACAATTTAACATTTTTTGTTTTGTTTCATTTTTTTGTTGTCCGCACATTGCTTTTTCGTTAGACATCGAAATATACACATTTTTGCATGAGTTTCTTCATTTTGTTTTGTTTTTTGAAAATATGCAGGTTCCCATTTCCCCGGATTCGCCAACAAGAACATCCTCGCCGAAAACAAGGCAAAGTTTGGCTGGATGATGCAGTACCAAAAAATATGAAAATTCGAATTTTCAAAAAATGCAAAATTTGCAATCATTTTTTTTCCAAAGTTCATCTTTTTTGCTGATATTTGTTTATTATTTTGTTTTTTATTTTCGAAAACCTGTTCTTTGATCAAAAATTTAATTTTGTATTTTAGGTACCAATATGGTCAGAGCTGCGCCCCGCCGGTCCACAAACCGAGAAAGGTCAACCCGGTACATGAAAAAAAAGTGAATTGAAAATGTTTGATGTTTTTGCGAATCAAAACAATTTCAAATCTGATTTGTATTTTGTCTTGATGAAATCGGCACAGTTTCTTCGCCATTATTAATTCTTTTTATGTCTGTCTACATGTTCAAAATTTTGTTGTGGAAGATTGATCACGGTATGGGATCTGCGTATTTCCGCATCGGCGCCCCGAACCCTTTGTACAACAATTCCGAGCAATTTATTATGTGCTGCGGCGGCGGTTCAAGAAATAGATTTTTAATTGTTTTTCAATTTGAGTGTGAGAAAACATTGGTTTTTGGTAAAATTCAATCAAATTTTAACCAATTTCATTTTTTACAAATTGTAAATTTTCAATTCTATTATTTTTTCAAGCGCAATGTTTCAAAAATGCATTCCTACAAAATAGCAAAAAACGAAAAAATTTCATCCAAAAAAGTCAAATTTCATCAAATTCGATCAAATTTCATGTTAAATTTGTATTTTTTTTCTTACTTTTTTAAGGTATGAAATTCTACAATCGCGGCCGCGACTGGCGTCATCGCATGCGCTGTCGTGATGGCTCCTCCGATATGGGCTTCACCGGAAGCCGACCAATGTACAGTTTTGTTTTCAATAAAAAAGTTTGAATTTCAATTTAGTGAAAAATGATATCATTTTGAATCGAATTCGGATTATGAAATTCAAAATCGATCAAATTTTACATTTTCAGAAATTGATAAGAAATTTTTGAAAATAAAAGTTTTTATCAATTTCTGAAAATGTAAAATTTGATCGATTTTGAATTTTCTAATCCCGATTCAATTCAAAATCACACATTTTTTCATTAAATACAGTAATAAATTCTATCTAATTGTTTTCAAATTTTGTAAAAAGGACCGCGCCCGCACCGGCTCGTCAAACTATCAATGGAGAAGAAGTTGAGGTTGTGGAGGTAAATGGAAGAAAGTTTTTCTCAACCCCCCAAGCTGCAGTCTGTGAAATGGATATTTTATGCATCAAAACAACGATTTTCAAGTACAAATTGCCAAATTGTCGCCGTGAAATGTTTTTTTCGATTTTACGAATCTACGAAAAATGAATTTTAAGTCAGAAAACATTTTTGATGAAAAATCAAGAGAAGTCAAAATTTTCAAAATGGAGATTTAAAAAACGTGATTTTGTATCAAAATGCGTTGAATTTCGACCTCCGTGCTTCATTTTTTCGTTTTTTACATGTTTTTCGTTTTGTGTTTTTATGAGGTTAGTTCGCGTCCGAGCACATCGGGAATGGGCCGACGACCCCGTATTGATCGATTGCAATTGCAGCGCGACACCGGCGCAATCTGCATGCCCCCGGTCAAGTCGGTAATTTTTCATTTTTCGTTTTTTGATTGAAAACCCGCGAAAATTGAAGAAATTGCCAACTATTTCTAGTAATTTTTGAAACATTCGATAATTTAAGATGTTTATCAATTTGCACTTTTTTTGAATTTTGTGAAGATAATACAAAGAGAAATTGATAATACCGAAATTTTGAAAAATAACATCAACGTATCAAAAAAAACATTCGTTTTTGTATGCATTTTTTCATTTTCTTTATTTTTAAAATTTTTTTTTTGTTTTGAATTTGTTTTAGGAGTTTGAGATCCCATCTTTGAATCTTGAGCAGATTAAGCAGAGCGGATGTTAGTTAAAGAGTTGTAATGAAAATCAAATTTGTGTTCAATTTAATACACAGATATTTGCCGTTTTACCAATTTGGTGGGATGGTGAGATTTGCAAAATATGGTTTTGGCATATAAGTTTTTTAGTTTAGTTTTTTAATTAAGGATTGGGATTGTCTTTGATTATCCCATGCTAATTTTAAAATTAATAACATACATTCATTTTCATAGTACATAGTTTCATTTTTTCATGTTTTAATAATGCAATAAATATATCATTTTTCATAGTTGTTTTTACATTTTCATAGATAGTCTCATAGGAGATCGAACAAGTGATTCGACGTGAGAGGATTGAATAAGTCGAATCTTAATTTAAAGTAGTCACCAGTAAATCTTGTTTGATGGTCATTTTGATTGTTTTTATGCGCGGTTGTATTTTGTTGGTTCATTTTTTTCTTTCATGGTTGATTGTTAGACTTTACGAACAAAATAAGAAAGCATCATGGAAGAAAGTCCTCCTTTTTCGCTGTTTGTGACGTTGACTTTCACGGCGGAAGAGCATCTAAATACATTTAAAAAAGATATCGTACCGTTGTGCGAGTACATCAAAAATTCCGAACCGGATACAATCTCATATGAGGTATTGTTGTCGGATAAAGACCCACTCAAAGTTTTGATTATGGAGCGATACAAGGATAAGGAAAATGCGTTTCTGAAGGTGCATAGAAGCTCGGAGGCGTTTAATGAATTCCGGCCGAAATTGAAGGCGTTGCAGGACGCTGGATTTGTTACTGTGGATGGAGATAGTTTTATAGATTCGCAGATTGGATTCGGGAATCGCTGAAACCTTTTTTCAGCGCGTGCTTCAAAGAATTATTAATGGTAAATGTCATACTTGTTGCTTGAATGTGGTTGCAATGGAAAGTTTTGTGTATGATGATTTTTTGTTGTTGTGTGTCTACTGAACTGAAATGTATGTGAGTTTGCAAACCAACACAAGTTCGTTCATTATGCGTCAATTTTTTCCTCTGATTTATATGTAATGCTTGCTTTCGATTTTTTTGTTTTTTTCATCCCCATCAAGTTCAAGCGGCGAGCAAGAAGCATGTGACCATCAAGACACATTCACCCAAACAAATCTCTCCCCCGGCCAAGATCTTCACCGACAAGTTTATGTAACTAATGGCACATGTTTTTCCACTTTTGTTCGAATCTTTAACTTTTTTGCATCATTAATCAATTTTCAATTTCAGGTTACTACCGTAGAGGAAAGAGATGCAGGCGGCGGGAGTTTTCTCGGTTTTCGCAGCTTGCCCATCTCGGCAGCTCCATTGGGGACATGAGAAATTTATTATGATGGAGAAAACGTCATGAGCCTTGTTCGTTGCGGTTGTTTGACTTTGGTGCAGATTGTACAGAATGATTGTGACATTAATATTAATTGCGCAGTGATTTGTGAAATGATATCATAGGATAATAAAGAATCAAATCGAACACCGCCACACACGATTGTATCTTTTTCTCCTGATCTATAAACTAATATATTAATACAAACTGTTCTGATTACTGACATATATATTCTTATTATTATTTACAGGCTCACACAACATATATTTTAGTGTGTTACCTTCTCTTCTTTCTTTTTTTTTGCCGCCATGCCTGACTCACCGGCGACGTCGCGGCTCTCGCCGCTCCCACACCTTCGCCCTTTCATGGATGATTCAAGGTGCATTACCAGATGAATTCAAAAAAGCAAATGATTTCCACGCTGAGCTTCACTTTTTGAATGATTGGTTTTCTGTTTCAGTTGCCAGGCGGCGGGAGTTTTCTCAGTTTTCGTAGCTTGCCCATCTCGGCAGCTCCATTGGGGACATTGTAAATTTATGATGATGGAGAAAATGTCATGAGCGTTGTTCGTTGCGGTTGTTTGACTTTGATGCAGATTGTACAGAATGATTGTGAAATTGATGTTACGCAGCATATTGTGAAATGATACCATAGGATAATAATGAATTTTAATCGAACATCACCACACACGATTGTATCTTTTTCTCCTGATCTATAAATTAATTTCTCTCATTTTTATATTTTTTTGAAGATTTATATTGTGTACATCTTTTTGTACACATACCCAATACTACTTATAAGTAATTAATTAAGAAATCACACACCACTAAATTAAAAAAAATAAAAAAAGGTGTGTTACATTATTTTCCTCTTCTTTTTTGTTTGACTTTATATCATCATGCCCGATTCGCCTACGCAATCGCGGCTTTCACCGTTTCCACATGGTCAGCACTTCATGGCCGATTCGAGGTACATTTCTAGATAGATTTGAAATTTTGTTTTGCTTTTCGAAATATTTATTTTGTTTTTGTTTCAGTTCATCGCAATCCAGTTCGAGCAGCGACGGTAGTGACAGATGGGTCACTAAACGCACGCGAACCCGAAAAAAAAACATGACCACCAAGACACCTTCACCCCCGGCCAAGATATTCACGGATAAGTTTATGGCCGTGATGGCGCATCATTTACCAGCACAATATCAAGATCCGCTGCCCGAAATAAACACACCACCAAAGTCACCGCCACAAACAAATCAAATGAAGTCTCCTCCAAGGGCACTGAGCCCATTCAAATCACCTCTACGTCAGTCAAATTCCCCAGTCAAAATCAAGTCACCATCAAAAACGCCAATCAGAGTAAGAATCGATTTCGACCCGGAAAGTCTCAACCCCGCACAACTAGAATTACAACAACGATTCCCCCTGGGGTGCACAATTGAGTTCCAAAATTTCAACCCCAACAAAGGATTTGCACATCTCAACGGTACAAGGGGAACCTGCGTAGGATGGTCCGACGATGGTAGGGTGAGAGTTTTGTTGGAGACCTACAAAGAGGGGGATCACGCCAAGGCCATCAAGCCCGCCAATGTGAAGTATTTAAATGATGGCAGTGAGGACGCATATATTTCGTCGAAACCATACAAAAAACCAACACCGACAAAGACAGCAACCCCAACCAAGAAAGCGACCCCAACAAAAAAGGCCATTCCAACTATTTTGGATTTGTTTCCAATTGATTGTTATGTTTGGAGCAAAATGCATGGCTTGGTTGGCAAAGTGGTTGGTTATGTTTTCGATTGCGAACCGCCCAGAGTATGTGTTAAGTTTCCTCACCTGGATGAGCCTCGAGAAATTGCTGGCGCACACCTCACCCTCAAACCAGACCACACACCCATCGATACCAACCTTCTAGATATCGCGGCATGCAAAATTCAAAAGGTCTGGGGCGCGTACTGGCCAAAGAGGAAAGAGAGGTTGGAACGAAGACGGGCACGCTCTCCCAGAGTCAATTTAATGAAGTATCAAGCGGCGGCCAAAATTCAAAACTTATGGCGTGAAAAAAGCGCCAGCGATAGTTCCTCCTCAAGTTCCAACGAATCCGCAGAAAACATTGAAAAGCAGTATCCAGATGGCGCTATTGTTGAAGCCCACAGCTTAGTCCAAAACAGGAATTGTGAAAATTTTTTTTTTGGTACAAACATAAATTCAAATTGATATGTTTTTTGTTTATTGGCGAAGATAGTAATGAAATTTTATATGTTTTCATTCTTCTACTCTATTGTTTTTCTAGGTTAGTGGGGCAGTTTACAATGGACGCACGGGAGAGGTTGTGGGTCGCGTGCTTGACCAGGAACCCATTCGCATTAGTGTTTTATTCGACGATTTTTCTGATTCGAAATCATTGAAACCAGATAATTTGAAAGTATTATCGTTGCCAAAGATTGAAGCCCAACCATCCGAAAGTGACGTTTCATCCGATGAAGATAAATTTGTCCAAACCATCGCGCCTCAAGCGACCGAGGCAAAAAATGTCAAATCAAAATGGGATCAATCGAGTAGCAGCGGCAGCAGCGAAGAGAGGGAAGAGTCACCAGACAAGAAATCAGTGTCACCGGTTCAAGAAAGAATTAGTTTTGAAGTGATCCCTATGTATATTTTGGCTCATTTTTATATAGTTATATTTTTTGCATTCAGGTCAAGCGACAGCCACCCCCGTTACCCGTGGGATTTTCTGGCATCCCGCGCGAAGAATCCAGCAGTGATGAATCCGAGGAGAACGATGAGGTTGGTTTGGAGCTCCAATTCCCAATCGGATGCAAGGTACGCACGCGCTCAAAAAAGGATTTTGACTCCGGACATCCCTCACCTTATTTATTTCTGCATTTAGGTTATCACACATTCCTTATCCAGTGATGTTTACAACGAACGATTGGCAACCGTTCTAGATCATGTCCAAGAAGGGAATTAAAAAAAACGCAAATTTTGCAGTATTTTTTATCAAATTTCAATCATTTTTGCTGATTGCTTGTGTTTTGTGTTTCCAAAATCCTTTTTTTGTCAAAATTTTAATTTTGGGTTTGAGGTCGATTCGGAACCGCCGCGCGTGCGCATCCAGTTTGAAGATAGTGATGTTGGAGACGAGCCAAAAAATCTTAAACCTGACAATTTGAAACGGTTCAACGAAGGGATTTACCCTGTTTGGGTGTGCAAAAATGCAAAATATTCGCAAAGTTTTAGAGAATTCGATTGTTTGTATTTTTGAGTTTGGCCGAAGAAAATTCAAAAATTAAAAGTTCTAAATTCTTGTTTTGTCCCTAGTCATCATGTTTTTGTTTTGAATTCTTTTTTTTCGACACAAATCTGTGTTGTTTAGGTATGGCGTTACGTCACCAATCAAACCGGCAACTCCGGAGAAAGAAGATACCAAAGAAAGCTGGGAAAAAAGTGATTCCGAGGTAACTCGCCGAAACGATCAAAATTTCTCCAAATGATTGAAATTCTTCCCGAATCGATCAAAAATCATGAAAATCGTGCGATTTCAGTGAACAAAACGTCAAATCCAATGAAAAAATGAATTTTGTAAAATGTGAAAATGTAACGAAAATGAACAATTTGAAAATTCAATTTTACGAATTGCTCATTTTCACAAATTTAATTTTCAATTTTTCATGATTTTTTTTCATTGGATTTAACGATTTCTATGATTTTCTGTCGACTCCGAGATTTTTTTGGAAATTTTCGTGGAAAATTTAATTTTGATCGTTTTGTTTTTTTTGCTGATTGTGAGGCGGAGGAACCTCCGAGCAACACTAACATATTTGGCGGACTCTTCAACAAGTCGCGGTCAGCATCACCCGAGAAAAAATCACCGGAAAGAAATTCACCCTCCCCACAAAAATTGAATATCTTCGAGCAAGCATCACCGAAGAAAGATTCCAATTCCGAAGATGCCGCATCCGACAGCGAGGCTGACGAAGAGAGCTTAGAGTCGAGATTCCCAATTGGTCCAAGAAAGGGATATTCATATCACTTTTGTGACTAATTTTTCCTGCTGGAGCGTGTGAAAACGCGAAATTTTGATGAAAATCGGGTCTAGGTGAACTCAAAATTGGAAAAATGAGTCCTTGCCAAAAATCATGATTTTTTCATTTTTTGCTTGTATAGATGTAAAAAATGCAAAAAATGATGAATTTTCGCGTGTCCGGATTCATTTTCAATTAAAAACCATTGAAAAATCATGATTTTTGAATTTTTGTTGTTGCGAAAAATGTAAAAATCATATTTTTCGATTGGTTTTTGTGTAAAATTTGATTTTCTAATTTTTGTCCCATTTCATTTTTGTTGAAAAAACCAATGAAAAATCATGATTTTTGGATT
>JACLAD010003864.1_pt1 | contig 30736 bp, 30 predicted proteins | sample 8027901 | NCBI WGS metagenome assembly JACLAD01 (sample SAMN15725071, study PRJNA655200) | protist metagenome | isolation source: fluorescence activated cell sorting (FACS) single amplified genomes of... | place: Spain: Blaines Bay Microbial Observatory, Mediterranean Sea | collected 2016-07-05 | reverse complement strand
CTTAGAGTTGGGTGGGAAATCCCCAAATATTTTTGCCGAAGATATAATGTCTGAAGACGATGCATTTTTCGACAAATGTCTGGAGGGTTTCGCTATGTTCGCACTCAATCAAGGCGAAGTATGTACCTGTCCAAGCAGAGCTCTCATACAAGAATCTATATACGACAGATTTATGGAGAGAGCACTTGAAAGAGTAAGAGCTATAGAGCAAGGGAACCCACTCCAGAAGTCAACTATGTTAGGAGCTCAAGTCTCTACAGAGCAGATGGAGAAGATTATTTCATACTTTAAGTTGGGCAAAGAGGAAGGAGCAGAGGTACTCACTGGTGGTGATGTAGCAAAAATGGGAGGTGGACTGGAAGATGGATACTACATTGAGCCAACAGTGTTTAGAGGAAATAACCAAATGCGAGTCTTCCAAGAAGAAATTTTTGGTCCAGTTGTTTCTGTAACCACTTTCAAAGATGAAGCTGAGGCATTAGACATTGCTAACGACACCTTATATGGCCTTGGAGCGGGTGTATGGACTCGAGATAATAATTTGGCCTTTCGTATGGGCAAAGCAATACAGGCTGGAAGAGTCTGGGTAAATTGCTATCATGATTATTCAGCGCACGCAGCTTTTGGTGGGTATAAGCAATCTGGCATAGGAAGAGAGACTCACAAAATGATGCTAAATCACTATCAGCAGACTAAAAATGTGTTGATGTCGTATGATCCAAATAAGCTTGGATTCTTCTAGTAAAGTCCAACAGCTACCTTCGATCAGAGGGTGGCTCAATTCAAGGGTGACGAAATGGATGTTCGAGCTACTGAGGAAGCTTTAAATCACATTGAGCATCTCAAAGAAAAATACGGCCAAAAGTTGCTGTTTCATCAGTCCGGCGGCTGTTGTGACGGCAGTTCACCAATGTGCTTTCCTGAAGAAGATTTTTTGGTTGGAGAAAGAGATGTCATGATAGGCAAAATTGGCGGAATTCCCTTCTACATTGGACGCGACCAGCACGATAAATGGAAAAACACTAACCTAATCATAGATTGTGTGCCTGGCATCGGGGGTATGTTTTCTCTAGATAATGGAACCGGCAAAAGATTTTTGACCAAATCTGAAGTTTGCCCAACATAAGATCGTGACTCATCTCAAAAGCTCGTAATACTATTTCTGAGATTCGCCCAAAATGTAAGTTCTTAAGTTCTTCTGAGAAACACGCAGAGCTTGTTGTTGGCAAGGATTCCCATCTACTTCAAACTTAGCAGGTGTTAATTCGATAGTCAGAGTAGTACACCAAATCGAATAGTCACTGGCATTACGAAAATAATCAATTTGAGATACTTGCAAATAACAACTTATTTTTTAGCTAACCTAATCTGTACTGTATTGTTAGGAGGTTTATGGTTCCTGTAGCTTTTGAATACCATCGGGCGGGTAGCGTTGCTGAAGCGCTGTCTCTGATGGCCCAACATGGTGAAGACGCAAAGGTCATTGCGGGAGGACATAGTATGGTTCCCGCCATGAAATTACGATTGAGTACACCCACCACAGTGATTGACCTAGGGGGAGTTTCTGATTTAAAGCACATCACGGATAAGGGTGATCACATCGCTATCGGTGCGATGGCCACGCATTGGATGGTTGAATCCTCTGATGTCATTGCAGCAAAAGCCCCTGCTCTGCGAGATGCTGCTGCTTCGATTGGGGATGTGCAGGTGCGCAATCGAGGAACAATTGGTGGCGCATTGGCTCACTCGGATCCAGCTGCTGATTACCCTGGTCCAATCTTGGCTCTGGACGCCAGCATGGTAATTCAGGGGCCCAATGGGCAGCGAGTAGTTTCGGCAAAAGACTACTTTGTGGCTTTATGGGAAACTGCGGTCCAACCAGATGAATTACTGGTTGAGATTCGAGTTCCCACCACGTCAATGAATGCGAATTCCTGTTATGAGAAATTCGCTCAGCCTGCTTCACGCTATCCCTACGTGGGCTGTGCAGTAGCTGTGGACAAGTCTGGAGGCACCTGCTCCGATGTGCGTGTAGGCTTCAGTGGTGTTGGCCACGTTGGCTTCCGCGATAGCAATGTGGAAGGTGCTCTCAAAGGACAGGCTCTGAGTACAGCTAGCATCAAGGCTGCTGCCGATACAGCGACCAATGGTGTGGATGTACTCAGCGATTGGTCTGTCAGTGAAGACTATCGCCGCGCAATGTCTCGGGTCTATGCACGTCGTGCCTTGACCAAGGTTGGTCTGTAATTCTCTCTCCTGGAGGGGAGTTCGTAAGAATCTCCCCTCAAACCCACCCCTGCTCTCTTCCAGAATTTTCTAGTTCGTCCCTACGATTCACATAGCGACTATTTTCCATTTCACGGGGGTTTTCCATGTACCTCGGCATTGATCTTGGCACTTCTGCGGTCAAACTCCTCTTGCTCAACTCCAAGCAGCAGATCCTAGCTGAAGCGAGTGTCGCTTTGACAGTTCAAAGGCCCGAGCCACTTTGGTCTGAGCAGGAGCCAGAAGCCTGGTGGCATGCTGTTCAAGCCGGCATCGAGGAACTTTGTAAGCAACATTCATTGGCTCAGGTCAAAGGGATTGGCCTCTCTGGGCAGATGCATGGAGCTACGCTGTTAGATGCTCAGCAACAGGTTTTGCGACCAGCAATCCTTTGGAATGATGGACGTTCTAACACTGAATGTGAAATCTTAGAGCGTCAAATCCCAAATTCGCGTCAAATCACTGGTAATCTTGCAATGCCTGGGTTTACTGCACCCAAGTTACTTTGGCTGAAACGAGAAGAGCCCGAACTATTTGAAAAAGTTGACAAAGTCTTATTACCAAAAGACTTTCTGCGTTTGCGGCTGAGTGGTGAAATGGTTTCAGAGATGTCAGATGCCGCAGGAACCCTCTGGCTGGATGTCGAGAAAAGAGACTGGTCAGATACCATGTTGTCAGCAACAGGTCTCTCACGACATCACATGCCAAAGTTGATTGAAGGAACTGAGTTTTCAGGAGTTTTGCTGCCAGAATTGTCAAAACGCTGGGGTATCAAAGGTCAGCCTGTGATCGCAGGAGGTGCTGGAGATAATGCGGCAGGAGCCATTGGTATTGGTGCGACACAACCTGGGTCAGCTTTTCTGTCACTTGGAACTTCGGGAGTGTACTTTGTTGTGACGCCCTCCTTCTTGCCGGCACCAGAAAGGGGTGCTCACGCTTTCTGTCATTGTCTCCCTAGGACGTGGCATCAGATGGGAGTCATCCTGAGTGCGGCTAGTTGCCTGAGTTGGTTATCCCAGCTGGTTGGTTGTAAAGAAGCTGATTTGTTGGCCGCCTTGGATAGAGATCCAGTACCATCTGGTGCACCATTGTTTCTTCCTTACCTTTCTGGAGAGCGAACACCTCACAATGACTCACAAGCTCAAGGAGTGTTCTTTGGACTAAATCACAACCATGATCCTCGACACCTGACTCAAGCGGTTTTGGAAGGTGTATCCTGCGCTTTTGCTGATTGCCAGCAGGTGCTTGTTGAAGCTGGTGCGGAAATTGGTGAAGTGTCTCTGATTGGTGGCGGAGCCCGTAGCCGGGCTTGGGGGCAGATTTTGGCGACAATGCTACAACGTCCGCTCATTCGACACAGTGGCGCTGAGTTGGGACCAGCCTTCGGAGCAGCTCGTTTGGGATTGCTGGCTGCAGAGGTTGGTGATCCAGCACAGTTTTGTTCTCGTCCCCCAGTTGCGGAAGTGCTGGAGCCTCAACCAGAATTGATTGAGACCTACCGAGATTTACTTGAGCGTTATCGTCGACTCTATCCTGCTCTGCAGGAAGAATTTCAGAGAGAACATAATTAGCCAAGTTATTGTGAGCAGCTGTGCGTCAGAAAAACTTTGATTGCCAAAAAAGAGCGACAAGGTATGTGTCCTTTCAAAGGTAAGACCTATTCTTGGTCTTTTTCAAATTCTAGCATTTTTGCTTATCCCAATTGAGCAAACTCATTTTTGATTAAAAAAACACTAAACCAAAATAAAAATCGGGAGGTTTTTTTATAAACTAAGATGATCCCACCCGTTGGGGTTTTGATCCCGATGTATTTGTTTTACAAGAACATGGGGCTGCTGGATACGCATCTGGGCTTAATTCTGATTTACACATTGATGAACTTACCGATTGTCATCTGGGTGCTTTATACCTATTTTAAGGATATTCCACAGGAAATTTTGGAAGCAGCCCAGATGGAATCTGATGATCTTTTGAAAATTTTTCTTTATATATTGCTTCCGTTGTCAAAATCAGCGATCTTCTCCACAAGTTTGTTGAGTATTGTGTTGATCTGGAACGAGTCTTTCTGGAGCTTGAACCTGACAGCATTTGAAGCGGCTCCGTTGACAGCCTTCATTTCTTCCTATTCCAGTCCAGAAGGGTTGTTCTGGGCGAAGCCTTCAGCGGCCTCCACCCTGGCGATCCTGCCGATCATGTTCCTTGGTTGGGTGACCCAGAAGCAAATGGTGAAAGGACTGACCCTCGGGGCAGTCAAATAAGGGAAAAAGACATGGGTAGCATTAATTTAGTAGGCGTTTCCAAATCGTTTGGGGATGTATTAGTCATTCCTTCAGTAGATCTTGAAGTCAATGAAGGAGAGTTTGTCGTGTTCGTTGGCCCTTCTGGTAGTGGTAAGTCCACCTTGTTGCGACTAATTGCTGGCTTGGAGGAAGTTTCTAAAGGCAGGATTGAATTCAATGGTCAGGATATGACCAACCTTGCACCTGCCAAGCGCGGTTTGGCAATGGTCTTTCAGTCCTATGCTTTGTATCCGCACATGAGTGTGCGCGAGAACATCGGATTTCCACTGAAGATGGCAGGCATGCCAAAGAGCGAGATCGCTGCAAAGGTCCAAGAGGCAGCCAAGATCCTCAACCTGAGTGAGTATCTGGAGCGTAAGCCTCGCCAGCTTTCAGGTGGGCAGCGTCAGCGCGTTGCGATTGGTCGAGCGATTGTGCGTCAACCGAAAGCCTTCCTTTTCGACGAACCACTCTCAAACCTGGATGCAGCACTCCGGATCAACATGCGGTTGGAGATCATGGAATTGCACCAGCAATTGAAGACAACAATGATCTATGTCACCCACGATCAGGTGGAAGCGATGACGATGGCCGACAAGATTGTAGTTCTCGATCACGGTAACATTGAGCAAGTAGGTAGCCCACTTGATCTTTACCGGGCACCAGACAATCTCTTCGTCGCCGGGTTCATCGGAGCACCAAAGATGAATTTCCTCACTGGTGGGGAAGCCAGTCGCCACAATGCAACAACGATTGGAGTTCGTCCTGAACACGTTCAAATTTCTAAGTCTTCAGGTCTATGGACAGGCAAGGTTGGAGTGTCGGAGCATTTGGGCTCAGACACCTTCTTACATGTTAATGTCGAAGGCCAGCAAGCTCCACTAACGGTTCGTACCGATGGGGAAGTTCAGCTAAATTATGGTGAAACCATTTATCTGAGTCCGGAAGAGGACAAAATTCACAAATTCGATAATAACGGGAAGGCGATTCGATGAAACTGGTAGGCAAGACAGCAATTATCACGGGTGGTGGCGGAGGCATCGGTCGCGCTGTCTCCTTGCGCTACGCCCAGGAAGGAGCAAGCTGTGTTGTCGCAGATGTAAAGCTGTCGCTAGCGGAAGCTGTCGCGAAGGAAATTCAAGCAACTGGCGACAGTGCCTTGGCGGTCAGTATGGATGTGACTAAACAGGTGGATATTGATCAGACGATTCAAGCAGCAGCGGAAGCTTTTGGCCAAGTCGATATCCTTTTCAACAATGCGGGAATCTTCGAGATGGCTCCACTCCTGGAGTCTTCTCGAGAAAGTTACGATCGGCTCTTTGACATCAACGTCAAGGGCATGTTCTTCATGATGCAAGCGGCTGCAGCTCACATGGTGGAGAAAGGCATCCGCGGTAAGATCATTAACCTCTCTTCCCAAGCAGGTCGACGTGGGGAGCCCCTTGTAGCTCACTACTGTGCAACCAAGGCGGCTGTTTACAGCTATACTCAATCAGCAGCACTGGCGATGGCTCCGCATCATATCAACGTTAATGGGATCGCCCCTGGAGTGATCGATACTCCGATGTGGGCAACGGTTGATGGCCTCTTTGCGCGCTATGAAAACCGACCCATTGGTGAAAAGAAACGACTGGTTGGTGAGGCTGTTCCGCTGGGTCGGATGGGAAGTCCCAATGACATCGAAGGAGCGGCTGTTTTCTTGGCTTCTGCTGATGCTGACTATATTACAGCGCAGACGCTCAACGTCGATGGTGGCAACTGGATGAGTTGACCTTCCAAAATTTTCATGACTATTCGACTCTCTCGGGCAACTCCGCCCTCATTTCACTCGCAGATCTCAGTTCCTAACTATTCTCCGAAGCAGCTCAAGCCGGGGATTGTCCACATTGGTGTGGGCAATTTTCATCGGGCACATGAGGCGGTCTATCTGGACCAACTGTTCCGACTTGGTAAATCTCTTGACTGGGCTCTAGTTGGTACAGGTGTGATGCCTGGTGATCGTGTGATGGGTCAAATCCTGGCGCAGCAGGACTACCTGACTACAGTGGTGGAGCAATCGGCAGCTGGTTACAAAGCAACCGTAACGGGATCGATGATTGATTTTTTCCCACCAGGAGATCCTACAAACATTGAGAGGCTTGCAGACCCAAGCATCCGGATTGTTTCATTAACGGTCACGGAAGGAGGCTACTTCATTAATCCAGCAACGGGAGAGTTCGATCCAGACCAGCCTGCCTTAAAACAGGATGTGGCAAATCCAGAGACACCGACCACAGCCTTTGGGTTGATTCTGGCCGGTTTGCGTACTCGTTTGGAGAGAGGCATTGCTCCCTTTACCGTGATGTCCTGCGATAATCTGCTGCACAACGGCAATGTCACTCGCAACGCTGTGGTTGGTCTTGCCGAAATGCAAGATTCCAAATTGGCCGCCTGGGTTGAGCGTGAGGTGGCTTTTCCCAATGGAATGGTGGATCGCATTACGCCGGTCACTTCTGATCGGGAAAGAACAATCTTGCGGGAGGAGTTTGGTATTGAGGATGGATGGCCAGTTTTCTGTGAAAATTACATTCAGTGGGTCCTGGAAGATCACTTTCCGCTAGGGCGACCAGAATTGGAAACTGTTGGGGTGACCTTCGTGCCAGACGTGACTCCCTATGAGCACATGAAGCTGAGAATTCTGAATGCAGGACATGCTTCGATTGCCTATGTGGGAGCCTTACTGGACCAACACTTTGTTCATGAGGCGATGGCGCATCCGCTAATCTGTCGCTACTTGGAGAAACTGGAGACAGAGGAGATCCTACCGTCAGTTCCCCCTGTACCGAATACGGATCTACAGGCTTATCTTCAGTTGATTCTAGAACGGTTTGCCAATCCAAAAATTGGGGATACGATTGCTCGACTTTGTTTTGACGGTTCCAATCGACAACCCAAGTTTGTGCTACCCTCCACTCGAGATCGTTTGCAAGCAGGTGCATCTGTAACTGGTTTGGCGCTGGAGTCTGCACTCTGGTGTCGATACTGGGGAGGACTTTCTGAGGGAGGGAAAGACGTGCAACCAGAGGATAGTCAGGCTGATCGACTACGAACGCTGGCCGAAAGATCTAAAACTGAACCGCTGGCCTTCCTGGAATTACAGGACATCTTTGGCGATCTCTCAGAGTCTAAAGCTTTCCAACAAAGCTTCCAAAATGCCCTGCAGCAACTGTGGCAGCATGGCACCGCAAACACTCTGCAACGCTACCTCGATGATCAACTCTGATTCACTGTTACTCATTCCATCTTAGTTCTTGATTCCTCTCATGTGGCTCTGAATTTTCCAAGCTGCCACATTTTACCAGATAAGGCATCTTACTCTGGTATCTGGGCTCCGGGTTCCATTCAAGTGAGGGCAAGATTGGCTATTGCGTCTAAGTGCTCTAGAGAGTACCTAAAATAATAGGCGTTGTTGTCACTAGTTCTACAAAACCGATTTCTCTCTTTTCTCTTCGTTTGGGTGCAGACAGGTAGTTTAAGGAACAATTTTAAATCTAATAGAATCAGGTTCTTCGACTCTAATCCGGAAATCTGCCCAACTAATAGATTGATAATATGTCTTTAGTGAGTAGCCTTTGAGAAGTTCTAGTCTGTTTGGCTGAGACTTGCCCTATCACTAGTACAATTTTCACCCTAGATGGAGTTTGTATGACACCAAAAGAAGTAGTTCAGAAAAACTATGAATGTTTTACAACCGGAGATATGACAACTTTTCGCACTCTGTATGCTGAAAATGCAATAGTCAAAGTAAATGGGATCCATAAATTATCCGGAACTTACCATGGTCCAGATAATTGGATGAGTGCTCTGTCTCAGGTACCGCAGCTTTATGATGAATTCAAAATTGAGTTGGTGAACATCATCGCTGAAGGTGATCACGTATTTGCGATGCTGCATGCAACTGCGGTGGGTTCAGGAAAAATGACTGCTGATTTTGGACATTTTTACAAGATCGAAAATGGTAAAATTGCGGAATTTCATATCTTTGATGACTCACAGAAAATGGCTGCAACGATGAATGCTGCTTGAGTAGGTTCATGATAGTTGTCTCGGTATTTTGACGGTTTGGTCAAAACATTCGTTAACTTCACTATTGGAGCGTAAATTATGGGATCTCAATTCTTTCTAGTTCACCACTATGTGAAGCCCGGTATGGCTGGTCAGTGGTGGCAAAAAACTGGTGAGCTAATGAGTGATCAACCTGCGATGGGTAAGTACGTTCAAGATTGTATGGACTTGGGGTTTTATAATCATTCCTTCATGCCTGTTGCACAAGAAGGTCCGATGTTTTGTGTATGGGAAGCGAAGGAAGGAATTTCAGAAGCTGATTTCCAAGACTTTATTGATGGTCCAATGGGACCAAATTGGGGTATGAGCGCTCTGAACAATAATATTTCAAAGATAAATCTTGAGTTGACTGGTGGTCAAGCACCCTACGAGAGAAAACTCTGATATTTCTATTGCATTGTATCGTCGACCTACTGCGCTGTGGCTTTCTGTGTAGCCAACTCTTTGGTCAGTAGCTCCTTCTGAATCTGGACCAAAGTCTCTGTTTCGGTCCAGATTCAGTGCCTCCCCTGATCTCCTCTCTCATAACTCAATCAGACCGTTGGAAATTAAAGTTGGAATTGCGTTACCTGCTGACTCAATCGAGAAGAACGGCTTCTATGTGAGAGGAGTTTCTTTGGGGCAGAATGCTCTGATCTATGTTAGACACATTCCTGGCTCTGAATTTCATTATTCAGAGTCAAGTTGAGGAAATTACGTTCATATTTTGGCCTTTATCAACTAACTGATATGGTTTAGCAAAGAGGAGAATTGGTGGGTAGTCGGCTAGATAATTGTTGAGCGGTTATGAAGCAGAGAGTTGTAAGTTGCCAAAAAAAGATTGAAAATCTAGTCAAATATGTACTGCTACTATTTGAAGCACATCAATTCTGATCACCTCAAACGATGGAGAGATATAGTGAGGAAAGCATTTTTATACTTGATTGGCGCTACCCTTATCTTGTCTGGATGTGACTCTAAACACCTCGAGTATCTCTGGACAGAGAGGCACCCAGTCCCTCCAGGAACCTACACTCCCCCGCCTGTGCAGCAACTTCAGCGAAGCGAACAGTATTTTTCGACTTATCCTGAAATAGAACCGAACCTGATACAGATGAGAGAAGCACTGCCACAAGATTGGGGAAGTGGAAATAAGTACTATCGAAGAGACTTGGATGCACAGGCCTCTCTTCCAAATAACTCTTGAGACACTTGTAATTCATAGAAAATTTGACCTACTCACGCAATTAAAAATGGTGCTCTTGCGATGAAGAGGTTTCTGCTCACACCGATAACGCTCTTAATTTTGGTGTCCCCGATTCTCGGTTTTAATCCGTCGGATGTGGATAGCTTGCTGAAGCAGGTAGCCAAGCAGAAGGAAAGGATCGTCTGTAACCGGTGTGATTTGTCAGCGGCAAAGTTGCCGGACATTGACTTGAGTTATGCCGACTTGAGGGGGGCTAATTTATCTCGGGCCAACTTGAGAAATGCGGATCTACGAGAAACTGATCTGAGAGAGGCCAGCTTGCGAGATGCCAATCTGAGTTACGCGATCCTGCGCGGTGCGATTTTCTGTAACACGACCCTTCCCAACGGAGAGATCAGTGATAAAGATTGCTGAAGAGGTTCAGTGGCTAAGAATCTTTATGGATTGGGTAGCGACCCCAACAAAGAGTCTTTGAAAGTGAGCACATGTCCAATTATTGCTGTGCGCTACTTGAAGAAGATTGCCGAGCAACAGCACCCTCCAAATGGGCTGCTGCGTATTCAGTTACCTTTTCATCCACTATGGACTCGATATCGACTTTGATTTTTTGAATGGGATGATTCTGCAGGAAAACCTCAGAGGAATAGCCAAGGCGTACTTGGTCAGCTAGGTCGTAGCCGAGTTGGAGTTCAAAATCCGCAGTAATCACAGTGTAGTCTTTGAAATAGCAGTGAACCTTCACATAGACTCTGGCTTTTCTTAGTTGTTTGTTCTTATGAAAAGCAGGTCGAATGTTTTGCTTTAAAATTCTCTCCCGAATGATTTGGTTCAGATTCAAATCACTGTAGAACGGACACTCTGTATCTACCGAACTCCAGTAAGTAAGTTCACCCTTTGTTGAATACTCCCGAAGCACTTGCTTTCCCACCGGTCCAAGCTTCTGAGCAAACGATGTAGTTGTCCAGCAAAGCAAAGCCACTAAAGCCACTATCAGGTATTTCATAACATCCTTTAAACGTTGTTGAAGTAATCAGTTTCACGACACTACATTTTTTCTACAGTCAAGCGGAGCAGTCAAAGGTTTGATTTCATAGATGAATAACCTAGCTCTTTGATCAGTCTCTAATTGGTTTTGATTAGATGGGCTCAAGTTTGCTTGAAGATGATTCCACAGTAAGGAAGACTACAAAAAAGCTTTCTTCAAGATGAAGCCGGCTAAAAGACAGGACGTCATGACCCCCTTGAGAATTGTTTTGAGGAACAGGGAGCCCGATGTCCAGACTTATGAAATTGTTGCTGATTTCTGTAACTACTCCATTTTTGTTGGGAGCCAAGCCCTTCAATCCCTATCCTCCAACTGAGGAATATCGGGAAGAACAGAAAAGAATTCAGGAGGTTCTAGCGATCAGTCAGCAACTCAATAGGCAGCCAAGGCCTTACAGTGATCTGAGAGCCCTGCGCATACAGTTGGACCAGTACGCGGCTTCACAGTCGATCCCCGTTATGCCCAAGACAGTGTTCAAAGAATCTCCTCGCCAAATTCGTACCTTCCACTAAGCAGCCGATCATTCTGAGAATTAAATTTCTGCTTTAATCAGCTGTTTCTCGGCTGCTGCCATTCATTTCCAACGATAGCCTGCCTCAAGACGGGTCCCTTCGACTTCCTGATCTGGAAGTTCCTCAAATTTCGTGTCACCGGTCTTTTGTGTGTAGACCGCAAAGGTCCATCCGTCCGCAGATTCAAAGCCCACCCCGTAGCCACTTTGGTTGGTCCAAGCGATTTCTGTATAACTCTCTATTGATTCAATCCAGGTCAAGTAAGCTTGGCCAGTCTGAACCCCTAGAAACCATGAAGAACCAGCCCACACACGGGCCTCCAGCCCAATCAAGCCTGTTTTGAAGTAATTGTAATCAGGCTTGTCAGGCTGTTGAGCGCTACCTATGTGTTCTCCTCCAAACAAGCGCACCGAGAAGTAGTCTGAAGCTGTCCACTGATAATCTACGATGCCACCGTAGGCGTAGGATTCCGCATAATTTTGCTCTGTCGAGGAATCAGAGATTTGTAGATCGCCTACACTCAAATAAAGCCCAAAGCCTTTGATCGGTTCAGCTTGCAGCCAATTGGGCAACAATAGGCTTAGACTGAATAACAGTACCAACGAAGTTTTGCTGCTCATGTTCTGTTCAGATAGTGAGTGTTTGTTGTTTTTGAGGATGCACTGAATATTCCCCTATTCGGGGATTTGTCTGCCAAGTTTTTGGAGAGCCGAGAGAGAGGCGTTTTCAGGATGGGGATAGATGCGGGCAGACTTGTAGAAATCTTCAAGGGCCTCTTGCTGATGGCCACCAAGAAAGGCTGCAAAGCCCTGTAGATATGCAAAGTGAGCCCGACGTTCTTTGTCGAGAGTCCCATCTTGCAGTGACTCTGCAAGTTTTAGCCAGCTTTCAATTTGAAGTAGGAATGGCTGAGCCCGGTGAGTCATCAAAACCTCGATCATTCCGGTCAGGCTGAAAAAATTACTTTCAGCTAAAGGGAGGAGAGGCCGGACCTTTTTCTGAAGTTCAGGATCACCACCGAGCAGGGCATAACCAAGGAAGTCTCCATACTGATGTAATAGCTTGTTGCGACGAAATCTCTCCCAACGATCCTTGGGTTGCTGTTGCAACAACTCTCTGAAGTAAGTCTCTGCTTCGGGCCGAAATACCAATTGCAGAGCAGTTGGGTTCCCCCCACGTACAACCTCCTTCAGAAACCCGTAGTGCCGAATCCCCTGGCCATGTGAAAACTGCTCAGAATCCACTGAGTAAAATAGAGGACGGGTGCTGTTATTCACAAACTGACGAAGTGCTTCCTGCTTGCTGTGCTTGGAGCTACGGGCTGGGAATAGGCGATTCCCATAGACTAGGCCTTGCAGACTGAACAACTCCAAGTCGGGTCGTCGCTCCTCAACATAATGATAGTAGCCAAGTGGTCCTGTTTCGGAATCACCATAGACAAAGAATACTGAGTTTTCTGGGAGTAACTGGAAGATCAATTCAGCATGTTGTTCAGCAAAGTTATCAGCAGACCGATCGTTCTTTGAAAGATTTTGAAAAAGCAATAGACTCCCGATCAGCACAGCAATGATGACAGTTCCTGAAGCTTGGAATTCAGGGTTTTTAATGAAACGACGAATGAAATCATCCAAACCAATGGCTAGCCATAAACCAAGTAAGCCATAACATACGAGGGAGTAAGGGCGAAAGACACCGATATTGAAGAAGTCGAAGTCAAAAGCTAGGAGGAATAACAGCAATACGCTGTTGCTAAGGAAAATCAAAATTCCAGAGACTGGCACGGTCAAGGAAAGTTGTTGCATCGGTTTCCACAACCCCCAGAGTGCGAGCCCAAAGCCCAAGGGGGTCAGTTGCCACAAAGCTTCGACGCTGAACCACTGAAGAAATTCCCAGCGATCCCACCAACCAGCACTTGGACTGACATCTACACTGGCATAGCCCTGGCGGCTGAAATAAAACCAGAAACTCTGCCAACCTTCGATGGTACCATAGAAGCTGATTGATGGATTTTGTAAAGAGCGCCAGACCATTCCTGCGTATGGTAACGCAGCACTCGACAGGCTGAGTAAGATTAATTCTGGAAGACGAGGTAGCACGTTTCGCCAAACAGGAAGGGCGAGCACCAGCAATCCTGGAAAAGCTAGTGCCATCAACGGGTAATGATTAGCCAGACTGAGCCCGAAGGAAATTGAGGCTCCCCACCACCATGTTCGTGAATCTGGTGCCCGCAAGGCTTTCAGAATCAGTGGATAGGTGGCAAAGAAGAGCAAAGCATTGAGTGTGTAGACTTCAGCAATGATCGCTTGTGACCAGAAGTGTTCAGATGCTCCAAAGGCCCAGGTTCCAGTCAAAGCTGCCCACACCGAAGCTCCAAGTAGTCGAGCGCAGCCAAACAGCACTCCGCAGGCAAGAGCCCATAGAAACGCGCTGGCCAAGTGTCCTCGAAAGGGGTCCGTACCAAAGGGCAACTGCATAAATATGTGAGCAATGCCAGTGAAGAGCGGATAACCTGGCGGATGGGCGATCCCAAGATGCTTGGCAACCATCAGAAAAAGCCCATCGTCTTCCAGCACCACGGTACGGGGTATCGTGAATAGGTAAAGGATGAGTGGTCCGCTGATGGATAGGAAGAGGGGGAGAATTTGATACCAGGCAGGGACAGGAGGAGTATGATTTAGATGAGAAGTATTCATGTCACTGCGTCTCTAGCCTCCTTTCAGGTGTCTCTGATAGCTAAAATACTATGTGAGGTGTACCCGGAAGAGCGAAAAACTACATGAATGATGCGGGTCGTACTTATTCTACCTGACGCTCCATTCGATCCAGCCCTAGAATCACCTCTTCTTGGACAGCTGGCATCACGTCAGCCATGTAGGCTCCAAATTTTCTCATGGCACTTGCTCCATGAGGAGAACTATAGAATTCAGCCATCGCGTTCAATTCATCAACCGTGAAATGTAGAATCAATGAGGCTCTAGTAGCTTCTTCTAAGAGATCTGCTCGAACGACCATTCTCATTTGGTTGACAAAGCCTTCCCGGATGGACTCCGGTAGGGATTTGCTCATCTCACGAAAAGTATCCTCAAGTAGTTGGGAGATCGGTACTGCGTTGAGGTATCTTTCAGCTGCTAGTGCTCTTCCTTCTTTTGAGTCTTCAGCGAAAACATGAGCCGTTGATAAGAAAAGCAGGAACGATAAGCAGAACAACAAAACTCGTCGTGTCACGATTCTTTTTAGGATCAGAGTGTTGAAAATAAAGTGTCGTGCAGCTTAAGGTCAACTAGGATAACAAACGAGACACCCTTTGCTGACCCATGAAGTCAAGCCAATTGGTAGGAAGTAGAGGAATAAGCACTTTAGCTGATCAAGTTCGATCACAGTCTCGGCTGTGCATTGTATAGTCAGGGAGGCTGGTAAGACACAATTGAGCTTCGATTAGTGCAGCTTTGCTGACAGAGGCTTTGAAAAGAATAGTCTTGTTCAGGTCAGCATCTTGTAAATCCACATCCTGCAAATTAGCCTTAATTAGAGACGCTTCCATCAGGTTCGCCTGGCTGAGATCAGCATCCTGTAAATTTGCACTATTGAGAGTACTTTTGAACAGGTTCGCCTGACTCAGATTGGCACCCTGAAGCTGAGCACTCGCTAGCCAGGCACTTGTCAGATTCGCCCTATAAAGATTTGTATTTGTTAATTGCGCTTTCTGCAAATCTGCTCCGGCAAGGTTTGCTTCACTCAGATTGGCCCCCATTAACTGGGTGTTGTAGAGCTCAGCGTTCGAAAGATCAGCACCAGTAAGTTCGGACTGAGACAGATCTGCGTTCGAGAACCGTGCACCGCTCAGGTTTGCTCCGGTAAGGTTGGTGCGGTATAGTTTGGCGCCCCAAAGGTTAGCCCTACTCAGGTTCACCCCCCGTAAGTCAGCTCCGCTTAGATCCATTTCAGAAAAATCCATCCCCGATAGATCCGTGTCTCGCAAGGCTACTTTTCTCAGCTTTGCCTGCCAAAGATGTGCACCGCTCAGGTTTGCGCCAGTGAGGTTGGCATTGCTTAGGTCAGCTCCTCGAAGATCTGCCCCGCTTAGATCCTTACCAGAGAGATCAATCCCTGAGACATCAGTATCCATCATATTGGACTTCACTAGATTTTTCTTGGAGAGGAAGGATTCATTATTGTCAGATTGCGGCTCTCTCACCTCAGTAGATTCTGTCATTGCCCATACAGAGCCGAGTAGATTGATATCTTGGAGACTGACATCAGGAAGGGCAATTTTTGAAAGTTTAATCTCTGGAAATTCCAGATTTGGTAAGTGAACTGTTGGCAGGCTGACATCAGGTGTTTCAAAGTCTAATAGTGCATTGGCCGTGCTTATTGTCCAATGCACACTCTCCTCAAACCATGAAAAGTCCAGCGTCTCTACAAATTCTAGCGATGGCTTAAGTGTTTCAGAGAGATTGAACTCAATTGAGTCAGCGGCCATGAAATCACTTTCGAGCAGATCTGATCCCTGCAGATAGGCTCCTAACAAAGGTGATGATTTTTCAATTGAGGGTACGTTCATACAGGCCGATAGACTGGAAAGAGTGATACCAGCAATCATAAATAATTTTGTTATTTTTATGATAAATTTTTTCATGACTTTTCCCTGAGTAGTGTTGATTGGTTCGCAAAGCTTAGGGCAGGGAAAAAATTTTGGGGAGGATGACGGGGGGAGGTTACTCTATGGGTGGGTAAGTCACATCCAGAAGTTGTGGGACTGGAAGATGCAGTTGCCTTCCTAGATCAGGTATTTGAACTGCTTGATCAAAGAGAATTTAACCCTAGTGAAAAATCTGCATTGAAGGAGTAAAATGGGGATTCGCTTACGATTTCTTGGAATTCTGATGATCGTGTTTGTCGCAACACACTTTGATTTTCATTCGTCCACATTTCGGTTTGAAAGTCCGACTGGCGTCTGTGAAGAGGCCTACTCTCCAGAGCGAGGATTTTACTGCACAGAGGACTCTGTGATTTTGCAGCGTCCAATCTTTGAGCGATTTATTGACCTACCCACAATCATCTTTGTGTGGGGTGTCACTTTCTTTGTCGTCTACACACGTCGGCCTCAAAACTCAGTGGATTTTTGGGAGGAAACTTCCCATGTGGCAAAGGACGCAGGAGAACTAGCAGCCGCACTTGGATCTGTTCTAGCCTTCACTGGGGTGTTTAATGAGCGAACAATGTCGATAGCGTTCTCGATTGTTTTTCTTGCATACTTTACGGGACATCTCACAGGGATGTGCTGTAAAGCCTATGCGATGCACCTACGGCGAAAGCAGGAAGAGTTTGGCTGAAGTGATAGTAAACGTTCAGGTATCTAGTTTGGATGGCTTGCAGAAATCAAATTCATCTTCAAAACTTGACGATCTTGCAATATAGCGAATGAAACCCTTCAAAATTTTTCTCAACATTGGTGCTGTGTGGTTCCTCTGCAGCTGCCAGGGAAGCCCCAAGCAAACAGGGCCAAGTGGTGGGGAAATATATACGCTGGAGTGTACGGGTTTGGGCCGGACGCTAACCTTGGCTTCAGATCAACTGGAACACCATGAATGCTATAAAGAGGCTGGGATAGTATGTCCAGGAGGATACGATATTCTAGACCGAGTCACGGCTTTTAAGATCCCACATGAAGACTCCTTCGTGACGCAAGCAACAAATCATCTTGTGGTGGAGTGCAAGTGAGTCTGTGCAGACCTCCCGGCTAAAAATTCAGTTCTCAATTGCTTGATGAATCTGCATCGTTCGGTTGAGGAGCCAGTTCAACAATTTTTGATTTCCTGCCAAAGCATTGTCATGGATTTCTTCAAGTCCACATCGCAGCTGATAGCACTGCAGGCGCACAGCGAAGTTGGCTTCGTTCCGTAGCGTTTGCTGAAAGAACTCTGACTGAATTCGCATGCAGTCAAGCCATGGTGACCAGAAAAAACTCCCAGCCACATCAAAAAGTGGATCCCCATAGAGCGCACAGTCCCAGTCCAATACTCCAGTAATCTTTTGACCATCAGTCAGTACATTATTAGAACCGAAGTCTCCGTGTACCAGCTTGCGTTCTTCAGGACAATGCTCAGTCAGTTGAAGATAGCTCTGCATCACAGGTTGAAGTGCTGTGGCATCTAGCAAATTAGCGGTAAACAGATGATCCCACTGTTGATCTTTTCCATGTACTGTTGACTGTAAAAAAGATTGCCAGGATGAGAAGGTAGCGTGTCCGTGCTCGCTAAAAGGGCCAAAGCCTTCAGAACTTGGCAGTGGCGCTTGGCTAATTACCCTCCAAACCTGACTAACGTACGGAGTGAGTTGTTGGAGAGTTGGAATTGCACTGTCCTCGAGTGTGATACCAGAAAGTCGATAGGAAATACTATAGGCATAGTGGGGTGAGAATGAGCCGATCTCAAGAATTTCAGGAATTGGCAACTCTTCAGAATGAAACTGCTGAAAGCACCAGCGATCTTTCTGAAATCCAGACTGGTTGGGATTCACTCGCAGGATATATTCCTGGTCTTCCCAAACAAATGTGAGTACTCGAGATTCCATTCCCTCGGCGATGGGAGTCCATTGCGGTGCAGATCCATATTTCTCAGTTAGAAATTTTAAAAGTTGCTGGTTGGAAAGTTCGGGTTTCATCTTTTGGTTAGACTTTGTAGCTGAGGAATATCTCTAAAGGTTTGAGTACTCTGTTGGTGTATGAGTTTTTGAAGTTGAATGCTATTGCGTATCTTGTGAGCCACCTAACGTTAGACCAAAACCTTCAACTTACCTTCGAGTTGAAAACTTTTTAAAGGCAGAGAAGCAACAAATTACTGGACAGTCTGTAGTGGCTAGTTTAAGGATTCCGAATCATTAATCTTCTTAGGTTAGTCAGGCATCCACATTATATTCAAACTTTGAAAGGCTCGGGATGAAAGATATTTTCTCTTTGAAGAATAAGTTGACAGTCGTCACTGGAGGTTCGATGGGAATCGGAGCAATGATTGCCGAAGGATTCCTAAACTTTGGCGCTAAGGTCTATCTGGTGGCTCGCAATACAGACCAACTGAAGGCAAAGCAAGAAGAACTTTCCAAGCTGGGTGAGTGTGAGATCATCTCTGCAGATTTAAAGGACATTGCTGGTATCAAACAACTAGTATCCCAGTTTGCCGAGAAGGAGTCCCGACTCGACATCCTTGTTAATAATGCGGGAATCTCAGATGGTGGCAAGGCGCTGGATGATGTTACGGAATCAGATTGGGATCGGGTCATGGACCTCAACATCAAATCAATCTATTTCCTGATTCAGGCGTTTTTACCGTATTTTCGGGTGAATTGTTCTCCAGAAACACCAAAAAAAGTAATCAATATTGCTTCGATTGATGGCTGTGGGAAGATCAATCCTGACTATAATTTTTCCTATGGTGCTAGTAAGGCAGGGTTGATCCAATTGGGAAAACATCTAGGGGACAGTCTGGCTTGGGAAGGTATCTACATCAACACGATTTCTCCGGGAGACTTTCCAACAGATTTGAATCATATTGCCCGGGATTACAGAGAAGAAATGTGCAACTACATTCCTGGTAAACGAGTGGGAGAGAAAGGAAATATTGCAGGCGCTGCTATTTTCCTTGCATCCGAGGCAGGTAACTATAGTGTTGGTTCCAACATCGTTGTCGATGGTGGAGAAAGCGTGCGCGGCATCCAGAGAGCATTCTTTGTGGATAAAATGACAACAGTGGACCTGAATAAATAAGCTGAGATATTACATCTCAAATTACCGCCTTGATTGGCAAACCTCATCAACCTAACTGAGTAATTGAAATGACCCAACTGAGTGAACAGTCTCTTCAGGCCTTGAAAGCACTAGATACTCCAACAGTTTGTAATGCGATTGAAGCAGTCTATCCAAATCGTAGAAATCGTGGCTTCACAGTCCGTCCATTTTTCTGCTCTCGACCCAAATTACCTTCTGTTGTGGGCTATGCGCGGACTGCTCGATTACGTGCGATGCACAAGCCAAGTGAGGCCTGGGATCGTGATAGTTACTACAGCTATGTGGCTGAAGGAGGCCCTGTACCCAGTATTTCTGTGATCCAGGATCTGGACGAAATACCAGGCTACGGTTCGTTTTGGGGAGAGGTAAATAGTAATTTGCACTATGGTCTTGGTTGCTTGGGAGTCATCACCAATGGTTGTGTTCGAGACATCCCAGATGCCCAGGATAAGTTTCAAATGCTGGCTGGAATGGTTAACCCTTCCCATGCTTGGGTGCACCTTGTGGACTGGGGGCAGTCGGTGACTGTCCATGGTATGGATGTCGAGGATGGAGATTTGATTCATGCAGATATGCATGGTGCGGTGGTTGTTCCCCAAGACGGAATTCAGGAAATTGTTGAGATGGCCCAGAAGATTTTTGATAAGGAGCGGATCCTGATCAATGCCAGTCAACAACCGGGCTTTAACATGGAAAAACTGCGGGAAGTCTGGAAAAACATGGCTGAATTCCATTGAGCCCAATGCTTCATCCGACCATTAAAAAATATCTGCCGATTCTACTGGTTCTGGCCGTAGTGGACCTAGTTTGTTTAATTTTTCTGTTCGTGATCTGAGCTGTTCCAACTGAAAGATGTAGACACAAAATGAAACACCACGATCCTGAGCACTTGCGTCAACTTCTGGAGACCAAGGTTTGTCCTAAAGGCGAGTTGTTTGGTGTAGATCTTTCGAAAGCCAATTTGCCCAAAGCTGTTCTGTATTCTTCAGATCTGCGAGAAGCCAAGCTGTCCAAAGCCAATTTAGCAAAAGCAGATTTACAGGAGGCCAATCTGGTAGGAGCAGATCTCCATGGCGCTGACTTGAATGGGGCCAATCTTCATCAAGCCAATTTGGCACAGGCGGATTTATCGGGAACCTTGCTGTTCTTCGCTGATCTGCATGAAGCGAATGAACCAGGAGCCATCTTGAAGAATGCAGATCTGACGGAAGTCGATTTGTTGCACGCAAACCTCGAAGGAGCAGACCTCTCAGGTGCCAAATTATCTGGAGCTAAATTACGAGGTGCTAATTTGATTGGTGCTGACTTGTCGAATGCGGATCTAAGCGAAGCGAATTTGAGTGAAGCGAATTTGAGTGAGGCAGACTTGTCAGGTGCAGACCTACGAGAAGCAGATCTGAGCAAAGCTGTACTGAGCCAAGCCAAGCTAGTTGGAGCAAACTTACATCGAATCCGACTTCAAGGCGCGGACTTGACGGATGCCGATTTGACCGATGCCAACTTGTACGGTATTGACCTACGAGAGGCAATTACAGAGAACACGCTGTTCGAAAAGGCAAAGCTTTGCAATACGATCTTGCCTGATGGCAAGGTGGAATACCGTGATTGTGAGGAAGATACAGCAGCAGAATGAGGCAGTTGGCTTCTCTAAATGTGAGGGACCCAGCGAGTGATTAACTTTTAGAGAAGCCCTGAATTTGAAAAGCCTAGTCTCCTAATTTTTCGATAGCTGCGATCTGGGTCTGAACACGCCGGATACGCTGCATGTCAAATTTGATATCTCGCCGATAGGTGTAGATTCCGTTTTGCTCCTGATCAATATCGGTGAGTTGGGTATAGCAATAGCCGAACATCAGCGGATTCTGTAGCAGGATCGTACAGAGTTTTTCAAAGCGGTCATAAAACTCTTCAATATTTTTCGGTCTCTCACCATATCCCCAGGAGTCCCGGTGCTCATCTTCCGGGTTCCACCAAATTCCTCCAAACTCACTGACAAAGTAGGGTTGCCCTTGGTAAGGGGTTGACCAACGTTGTTTGAGAGGCCGTCCACGATAATCTCGCAGATGAGGCCCCTCTACCTTCCACTCATTCTGATAGGGGTTGCCCTCACCAACATGTGAGTGGTGCTCTGCAAACTTCTCTGGATCCTGAGTGTAGTCGTGGCAGTCATAGACATCGGTCTCATGAATCCGATGGGAGTAGCCTGATGTATCTAGCACAGGTCGAGTTGGGTCCATGGCCTTGGTCGCCAGGAACATCCCTCTTGTGATGTCGTCGAGTTGGGACATCTCCTCCATGATGGGTTCCCAAGTTTCGTTGAGAGGACACCAACCTACAATACTTGGATGTGAATAATCTCGCTCGATAGCTTCAAGCCACTCTGTGATGTAGGAAGCAGAAAAGCTTTGATGGTGAGGAAAGCGCCCTAGGTTTGCCGCACCCCAATCCCCAAATTCTCCCCAGACCAGGTAACCCATGCGGTCAGCATGGTACAGGAAACGTTCTTCGAACACTTTCTGGTGAAGCCGCGCTCCATTGAAACCCGCCTCTAAGCTGAGCCGAATATCTTCAACCAGATCCTCATCACGAGGAGCCGTCATCAGTCCGTCCGGGTAGTAACCTTGGTCGAGTACAAGCCGCTGGAAGATCGTTTTGCCGTTGAGTTTAAACTTCTTGCCATCCAGCGATACCGTTCGAAAGCCGAAGTAACTTTGGTAAGAATCGACGACTTCATTGCTAGTATTCCGCAACTCTACATTCACTTCATAGAGGAAAGGATCTTCTACAGTCCAACGCCGCACTGTGGGTAAAGGAATATCTGCTTGGAGAGTGAAATCAGCATTTGTTTGTAAGGTCTTGGAGGCAACCTCTTTTCCATCGGCAAGGATTTGGAAACGAACCTGATGTCCCTCGGTCGGAACGCTCAAGGGCTGTACAACCTGTAAAGATTCTGTGGATCCAACAGGAGTCAGACGAGGTCGTTGTAGGTGAATCTGGGGAACAGGCTCCATCCAGACAGTTTGCCAGATGCCAGTAGTTCTGCCGTACAAAGCACCATGGCCGGCAAAGCCTCGTGCTTGCTTCCCCCGAGGCTGTGGGCGCTCATCATAATCCCGGGCCCTCAAAACGATTTCAATCTCCCGATCAGCAGTCAAATTGCTCAGATCCACTTTGCACGAAAACGGTGTGAATCCCCCACGATGTCGCGCTACTTCCTCACCATTGACCCAAACAGTGGACTCATAATCCACAGCTTGAAAGTGGATCAAGATCTGGTCTGCCTTCCATTCTGTCGGAACCTTGACACGCTTCCGATACCAGACACAGATCAGGTGATCTTGATTCTCAATCCCGGACAGTTTGGATTCAGGGCAAAAGGGGACCTGAATTGTTTGGGCCAATGATCTGGTCAGCAGTCCACGGTGGAGTCCGCTGTCGCCTTGATCCACTTCAAATTCCCAAGGACCATTCAGGCAAAGCCAGTCCTTGCGTTGCATTTGTGGGCGTGGATACTCGTTGCGGGGAATGTTGCTCATTTTCAACCTTGGTAGCGATAGCGAAGGACGTTGAAAGACAAAGGTGGGAGCGAAACAGTTGATTGGGTTTGACTTACCTTGGGTGGTTCCAGCAACTGGGGAACCACACGATCGGGTTGCTGTGCGGTATTTGTCATGTAGCGATCTGGGCCTGTCAAACAGATGTGTTCCAATCCACTGAGCTCAGAGAAATTTTCCAGTGAGATTTCTGCATGCAGTGCCTGGTCTGGGTGCTTGTTAACACAGAAGACGGAAATTTCCTGCCGCTCTTCATTGAGAACCACCGAAGTGTCCAGATAGGAGGCCTGATCACGAATCGTACAATCATATGTTGGCGAAGCAGCCTGAGCTTGAAGCGCGGTGCCCCGACCATATTTGGAAGCCAAGTAATATGGATAGAAGATGGTCTGCTTCCAGACAGCTCCACCCTTTTCGGTAGAAATAGGAGCGATGACATTGACGAGCTGGGCCATGCAAGCAATTTTGACAATATCTGCATTGCGGATAAAGGAGTTGATCACTGTCCCCACAAGTAGAGCATCCTCTAGATTGTAGGGATCTTCAAACAGGTGTGGGGCTTCGGGCCAGTCCCAGGTCTTCAGTAGTTCGTGGCCCCTCTTGTTGGTGTGATACCACGGGTTCCATTCATCAAAGGAGATGTAGACATCATTCTTTGCTCGTTTCTTGGCCTTGATGTACTGGATGACACTGTGGACAGTGCCAATGTATTCATCCAGTTCATAGTGACTAGCGAGGTAGTTGAGAGTGTCCTTGGGATAGTTGTTCCAGTACTTGTGCAGTGAGATGTAGTCAACGGATTCATAGCTTTGATCAAGCACCTCTGCTTCCCATTCAGGATAGGTCGCCATCCTGTCATTAGAACTACCACAGACAATCAACTCCAAGTCTTCATCAAATTTCCGATAGGTCTTGGCAGTCTCGTTTGCCAAACGGCCATATTCGTAGGCTGTTTTGTGCCCAACCTGCCAGGGACCATCCATCTCGTTGCCCAGGCACCACATCCGAATATTGAATGGTTCTGGGTAGCCGTGCTGCTTACGCAAGTCTCCCCAAGCGGCACCAGAATTGTCATTACAGTATTCCAGTAGATTGCGAGCATCGTCAATTCCTCTTGAGCCAAGATTGATCGCCATCATGTAGGCGGTGTTGGCCTGTTGACACCAGTCATGAAATTCAGCGATGCCAAACTGGTTAGTCTCGATTGTTCTCCAAGCTAGATCCAAGCGCTTGGGTCTCAATTCACGGGGACCAACGCTGTCTTCCCACTTGAAGGCAGAAACGTAGTTCCCTCCAGGATAGCGAATGACAGGAACCTGCAGATCTCGAATAATCTCCAGAACATCGGTTCGAAAGCCTTGCTCATTGCTGGAAGGGTGACCTGGCTCATAAATTCCTTCATAAATCGCCCGGCCAAGGTGCTCCAGAAATGAGCCGTAAATGCGGTCATCAATTGGGGCAATCTGAAATTTTGCGTTCGTGGTGATGGATGCTTTCATAGTTCGTGATCACAGTTGGAAAATGAGGCAAACACAGTCAAAGTCTGAAAAGAAGAGGACGTATTTGCACGAGAAATTAATCTGACAACAGACAAATTAGTCGATTGTATTACGATCAAACTTTATCAAGAGATTGGGGACCAGAAAATTTGTTCTGGCAGAGCCATCGCCTCAGGCTGCGTGATGCTCAAGAGAACTTATCCCTTGATTCCAGAGGTCATCATCAATGCGTTGGTCACTTTCTTTTGGAAGACCAAGTAGGCTGCAGCGACGGGAAAACCTGCCAGAACAGCTAGCGCCATTTCTCTTGCGTAGCGGACTCCAAAAGCGTCTTGTACGCTGGAGATCGCAATTGTCACAGTAAATTTTTCTTCCTGGGTAGTCATGATGAATGGCCACCAGAATTGATTCCATGCCCCGATGTAGGTCACAATCGCCAGAGCAGCAGTGATCCCAAAACTCATCGGAAAATATAGGTTCAGCAGCAGATTGTGTTCTTTCGCGCCATCAAGAATAGCAGCCTCTCGTAATTCTCTGGGAACTGCGTCAAAGAATTGTTTAAAGACCACTACACAAACTGGTGAGATGATTTGTGGCAGGATGATGCCAGCCCAGGTATTGATTAGGTTGAAATCTGCGATGAGAACGAACAAGGCAATGACCAGAGCAGTCGTGGGAACCATGATGCTGGCGAGTACCATCCACCAGAGGATACGCTTTCCTGGGAAGTTTAATTGAGAGAGTGCATAACCACACATCATGCTGATGATGATCACCAATAACGTAATCAGGATAGAGGTACCCAGCGAATTGATATACCAAGTGAGGATATTGCTTTCCTTGAAGACTCGCACATATTCAATGAGAGTCATGCTGGTTGGAACAATTTCTGTGTTTTCAGATGTCACGTCTACTTCGTGCTTGATGGATGTGGCAACAGCCCAGTAGACCGGGAAAATCCAAGTGATCGCAAAGATTGCAGTGAGCAAGGAAAGAAGAATATTTGGGATGCGCTGACTCATATGAACCTCTTAGTCTTCCTGCTTTTTAAGGACCTGATACTGAAGTATCGAAGTCATCAGGATGATACCAAAGAGAACTAGAGAGATCGCAGCTGCGTACCCACCATCGTTGTTTTGGAAGGCCTTGTTGTAAACCAATTGGAGAACGACCAGAGTCGAATTGAAGGGCCCTCCTCCTGTCAGCAGATACATTTGATCGAAGATCTTCATCTGGAAGATCAACTGTAGAGTCAGTACCAAGGCAGTAACAGGCCAGATCAGAGGCCAGGTGATGTAACGAAACTGTTTGATACGAGAGGCTCCTTCCATCTCGGAAGCCTCGTAGATTTCTGGATTGATATTGCGGAGTCCTGCGATGAACAGAACAATGTTGAAGCCGATCGTCCACCAGATTGTGATGAAAGCGACCATGGGCATAGCCCAGTATCTGTTAGTGAAGAAGTTGATTCTTTTTGTGTCAAAAGCATCGAGGATCTCTTGAACAATCCCAAATTGCTTGGACAACAGCCACGTCCACATTTCAGTGACAACAGTGACGGGCAAGATATGTGGGATGAAGAAGCATGCGAGGATGATCGCCTGGAAGAATGGCCGATGACGAATCACCATCATGGCAAACATAAGACCGAGCAGTGTGTTGGGAACAACTGTCCAGAGTACAAAAATGCCTGTGTTGCTCAGCGCTTTCCAAAACAGTTTATCGTTGATGAGCTTGCTGTAGTTTTCTAGGCCAATCCACTCCCCTGTACCCACGAGAGGGGCTTTTTGGAAACTAAGTGTAAGCTGATAGATAGTCGGATAAATCAGAAATAAAGAATACGCTAGAATAAATGGAGCAACGAGCACCAATGCGTAAAATATTTCTTCCCGTTTGTATTTCATAATGATTCCGGAAACGGTGCCCGAAGGCACCGTAAGATTGAATATTATTCGATCTGTGGTTCCAGAGTTTCCTTCATCATGTCAATGGCTTCTTCTGGCTCCAATTGGCCATTAATGGAAGGCACAATGAAATTCTGCAGGGCATCGTAAATAGGAGAGGCTACCCCAGCGATCTTCGACTTGGGATCGAATGCAGCGTTTTCTGCCAAGACGGCATAGGTCGCATTGGGCTCCATTTTCTTGTAATCCGCGCTGTCCACAATTGGCTTATAACCAGGAATGTGACCCGCTGTTGCCCAGAACAGACTATTCTGATTCATCCAAGAAATGACCTTGAGGACGGCTTGGAGTTTCTCCTGGGAGATTGGCTTTCGGTCACTATGAGGAACCGCAAAAGCGTGAGAATCTGCCCAAGTTGCTGGCTTGTCGTACATAACTGGAATCCGTACAGCACCCCACTCAAAGCCAAGCTTGTTGTTCTTGGCAAGGTCCGTAAAGGTTGGGACTTCCCAGACTCCGTTAAAGTGCATTGCCGCTTTGCCCGAAGTGAAGAGGGCGATCGAATCTGGATATTCAGTTTCGCTGGACATCAACTCTTCATCAATCCAAGATTGATTTGGCCAGTTACCTTCCCACAGTTGTCATCTGGACAGACAGTCTTGCCAGACATGAACTGTGCTCCGTTGATTTGGTTCAACAGGGAATACCACAGTCTCCAAACTGAAGAACCACCAGCGGTGTGCAAGCTGACTCCATACTCAGCGCCATTGTCTTTCAGCTTTCTCAATCCAGCTGTGAAATTTTCCACACCATCCAAATTGGGGAGGCCTTTGCTATTCAGCAATCCGGCTTTACCCAGCATGTCCTTGTTGTAGTAGAGAACCATCGCGTGGATGTCGAGGGGGATACCATAAGTCTTGCCACCAATATTTGCTGCTTCCCAGTTGGCTGGAAAATACTTATCGGGCCCAAGCCCAACGCTTGACAACTCAGATGCACTGAAAGGTCTCAGCACACCTGAAGGGACTGCTAGTGGAAAGCGTGAAAGATGGTAGGTCATGATGTCCGGTTGCTCTCCTACAGCAGCCGATGTTTGGATCTTTGTGTAGAAAGGAACTCCCCACTCTAAAGTGGAAGCGTTGATCTTGACGTCTGATTGTGAAGTGTTGAATTGCTCGATGAGTGACTTCATGCGTGCACCATCACCCCCTCCCAAGAAGTCCCACCAAGTCACCTCAGTGGTTGCCATCGCCTGCATTGGTAGAGAGAGTAGAATAGAAGAAGCCAGAGCTAATAGACCTTTTTTCATGTGATAATCCCTGAATGGAGTTATGCATTAAGCTCGGATTGAAAAAAATCGATTCGAACTGATTACCGCCTACATAGTGCCTCCTGTTGATTTGAGTTAGTTGAACGCCAACCGGTGCTTCATATCTGTTGACCATTCAAGGCGATAGTTCAAGACACGCCCAGAAGCCGAAGGTTGATCGAGATATCGTTGAAGTTCCGTCACCGAATCTTGAATGATGGAACGTAATGGGATCGCCATAGTATGAATCTCAAGATTAGGATCATTGGTGATCGGTAGTCCATCAAAACTCACCAGAACATGTTGATCACGTAATTCTTTCCCGAAGGCGATCATGGCGCTGTGCAATCCAATAGCAGTCCAATCATTTGCCGTAATCAAACCCCGCTTGGTAGTAATCCGATCATTCTTCAAGATCTCCTGTCCAGCACTAAGCCCACCCGTGTAGTTCATTTGGCAGGGGAAATGTTCTAGATCATGACCTTGCTCCTCACAAAAACTCTTTGCTCCAAGATAACGGTCTCTAGAAGCTGGGATATGATTGGGACCAACAAAGCAGAAAGACTTGACGTCTAGTGAATACAGATAACTAGCTGCTTGATAGCCGGCATCGAAATTATCCACTTGTAGGATGCTGACTTGGAAACCTGGTTGTGGCTTGGCGTCTAAAAAAATGCCTAAAATCGGAGGTCCACCCAACCGTTGATTTGAGATTACTTCATTGCCGGCCATCCCCATGATGATGAGCGCATCCTCTTCTTCGGGTAGCTTTGTGTTCTTGTCAATACGCTCAATCACGGAGCGAATTCCTTCATGCTGAAGCGCACCCTGTAGCTGTTCCAATAGCATGGAATAGAAAGGGTCGTTACCAAGCTTTAGTTGCCGATCCACCAAGATTCCGACGGTGGTTAAACGGTCTTTTCGCAGATCTACAGCATAGTTTCCACTCCCTCGCTGTCGGGTAACAAGTTGCTCACTCTCTAAGCGATCCAGCACTTGCCGAATTCTTGCCCGACTAACTCCTAGATTTACCGCTAAGCTGCGTTCACTCGGTAGTCGTTGACCAGGATGACGGGTGATCATTTCTTTGATAGCGAGTACCAATTCATCCTGCTTTAACAACACGGGACACCTGACATAGCTGCGGTACGAAATTTTTTTGAGGGATCCGATTTATTGATGTTTAATGCGTGACAGCCAATGTTCACCAAATTTCGACCAAAAATAACCAATTATCTTCTCCGTAGTCAAGAACAAAATGAGTTTCTTTTAAAAAAACAGATAAATGATTTTATTAAATAAATTTTTAAGTTTATTTTGCAATTATAATTATAATTTATCGATTTTATGACAAATAAATTTAACCAATTTTAAACCAAATTATGATATTGGTTTTTAATGGATGAGCTGCACTGAGAGCGAAGTCTCACTTTGAAGACAATGTCGTTGGAGTGATAATTGTGGACAAAGAAAAGACTTCACCAAATATCAAATAGTGGTGGTTCAGTCTGTTCCAACTCTTGCCAATCCAACTCTAAGCCCAGCCCAGTTTTGGAACTACTAGACACTTTGCCGCTGGGATTAATTTGGAGAGGTTGACTGGAAGGAATCAGGAAGTCATGCTGGGGCACCGCAATTTCAAAATACTCACCACAGCCAGTACCCAGGCTGACTTGCAGAGTCGCGGCTGTTGAAATAGGACTTCCCCAGGCTACTAATTCTAAACCCAAACCTAGAGCAATAGTGATGTTTATGATCTTCAATAGTGGGGTAATTCCTCCACTCACCGCAAGGTCAACGCGTGCTGTGCTCCAACAGCCTGTCGGGAGCATCACAGCAAGTTCCTCTGGTTCAACCACACTCAAGCCAGCTGGAAGGATCTGATGCTCAGTTGACTGGCAGAGCTTTCGATAATCTGAGTAGTTTCGATCTGGAAATGGAGCTTCCAGCCAAATAAAACCAGTTCTCTGTAGGTGTTCTGCAACTTGAAGAGCCCCTGCCAGATCGTAACCACACTCTGCATCAAACATGAATCCAAATTGCTGCTCTTGGAATTCCCGAGCGATTGTTTTGATCAGTTTTATGTCTGGATCAGGAACACACGCATTATGAAACTTGAAAGTGGCAAAGCCAGCCTGAGCAAGTTGATGTATGAACTCCACGTTTGCAGTTGGATTTTCAAGAACAGGAATACTCGCATAGGCTTGTAGAGCATCACGTTTTCCACCAAGTAAGCTGGATAAAGGCAGATCATCTTGCTTTGCCCGCAGATCCCACATCGCAATATCCAGCGCCGCAATGGCACTGTTGTAGACATATGGCCGACGCTGCGCCATCCACTGCCAGTTTTCTTCAACCCGAAGTCCATCTTTTCCAAGCAAACCCCTGAGCAATGGTTTCATGTTATACGCGATGCTCAGGTCAATATCTTGTTCGCTACAACTGCTGACAGCACCAATCCCCGTTTGTCCATCTTTTGTTTCGAGACGGACGAGTGTGTCGGTGTTGGTCATCTCTGGCATCCAGGCAGACCAGGAATATTCTTTGGAGCCATATTGGATCGCATAGACTCGAATTCGCTCAATCACAGAAGTAGAAAATTCTAGTTGCTTCTGAAGTGTCTCTGTCACTTGTACCTACAAAAATGGTTGAAAAGTGATGGTGGTGTTTCACTCTCTAAAGGCTTGTCCGAAAGAAAACTAGTGTTTTCTCCCCCGACTCTCCTCTGCGTTGACCAAGAACTCTAGTAAATAGGTGGGTAGATCCAAAACATGATCCAACCACCCTAGAGGAGAGCTGCCATGAGAAATCCAATTATCAGAAATACCGCGCTGTTCCTAATGACTGGTGCGATGGAAGATCATCAGCGAAAGTTAGCCAAGGAAGAAGAAATCAAAAGGCTTGAGGAAGAAAAGGCAAAGAATGAGGAGAGCTACAGGTGGCAGTTGAGTGGGTCCACTTTCAACAGAGAGCCAGACTTAGTGAGCCAGATCCTAAAAGAATTTTCAGTTGGTGTGAAACCAGCCCAATGACTCGCAGTAGAAATACCAACGCCAGTGAATGGTTTTCTTCGCTGGCACCACAAAATACGCTTCTTTCCTCCTACCCGATCCTTTTCGAAAATCAAATTTGCTGCTATGTCCTATCATTTCCGTCGACTTCTCTAGCAGCAGAGAAAGCACTTCTCTCTAGCAGAAATCTCCTGAGCCTAAAATTTGCTTTTAGAAAAAAGCAGATTATCGACTCATCCTTCTCCCAGCACAAATATCCTCGTTGATTCTGCAAAATGGTGATTT
>JACLAD010008649.1_pt1 | contig 30758 bp, 29 predicted proteins | sample 8027901 | NCBI WGS metagenome assembly JACLAD01 (sample SAMN15725071, study PRJNA655200) | protist metagenome | isolation source: fluorescence activated cell sorting (FACS) single amplified genomes of... | place: Spain: Blaines Bay Microbial Observatory, Mediterranean Sea | collected 2016-07-05 | reverse complement strand
CCTCGACATCCTGTTCTGCCGAAAGGGCGCGCGTGGTCTGGGCGAGGACCCTCTTGAAGCGTTCGAGAGGGGTTTCGGAGGGTGTGGACATGATGCGGAGTTAGACACCCGCCGGTCATCTGGCCAGCGGGCGCCGGTGTCGCGGATCAGCCTGCGGCCGTCCGCTCTGTTCCGTCATTGTCCTCCTCCGCGTGGCGGGCGGAGAGGAAGTCGCCGAAACCGCGAAGCTGGGGGATGTGCTCGGAGAAGGCGCGCACCGCGATCAGGATCGGCATCGCGACCAGCATGCCGATGACCGACCACATCCAGCCCCAGAAGGCCACTGCGATGAAGACCACGACGGTGTTGAGCTTTAGGCTGCGCCCGACCGCGTAGGGCGTGACGAACTGTCCCTCGAAGGATGTCAGCGCGAAGTAGATGAAGCCGGCGAGGAACGCCGTGCTGATCTGGTCGAAGGTCACGATCCCGATCAGCGTGGCGAGCAGCACGCCGGCGATCGCGCCGACATAGGGAATGTAGTTGAAGACGAAGGCGAAGACCGCGAACAGATAGGGGTGCGGCATGCCCATCGCCCACATGGCGATGCCGATGGCGGCGCCGAGCCCCGCATTGATCACCGTGATCGTGAAGAAGTAGCGCGAGAGCTTGGTCTCGATGTCGCGGATGATCCGGACCGCCCGGCGCTTGTCCTTGAAGCGGCCGATGGAGTGGACGATCTTTTCGGCGAACATGTCGCCCGACGCCAGGATGAAGAAGAGCAGGACCAGCGTCAGAACGGTCTGGGCGAGAATGAAAGGCGCGATGCCCGCGACCTTGCCGGCGACGCCGGGCTCTGCCACCTCGACCTTGGTGGGCGCGTCCTCGTCGCGGGTGACTTCCTCGATCTTCTCGCCCGCCTCCGCGACGCTGGAGACGGTCTGGCTCAGCGAGCGGACTTTCCCCTCGGCTTCCTGGATGAGGTAGGGGGCGTCCTCGATATAGCTGCCGAGAGGCGCGGAGATGGCCGCGACCGTGGCGACGAGGCCGGCGAGCAGGCCGAGCACGATCAACGCTGCCGTGACGCCCGAAGGAATGCGCAGCCGATTGGCCGCACGGCGGACCGGCGTGAAGGTGATCGCCAGCAAGAAGGCAAGCACGACCGGCATCAGGAAGGCCTGCGCGTAGATAAAGGCGGCGGTGGCGAAGAGCAGGAAGACGCCGATCATCGCCCAGCTCGGCTTTTGCCGCGCCGGCCGCGCGACGTCGGCGGGCTGTGACCCGCGCGCGAGCGGGTGGCCCGCGACCTCGCTGGTCGGGACGGGGCTCGAAGGAAGCGTTGTACCGTCTGCCATGGCGTCTCTCTGTCTGCTCCTTCCGTCGCCCAGAAGAAGTCACCGACAGAACACCTTACCGAGGTTTTCGTGCGCGGCGAAGAAGCAGTTCGACCCGCAGGCCCCCCCACGCTTCAGTCGTCTATCATGTCCTCCAGGCCGCCGAGGCGGAACCAGCGATAGCCATAAGGGCCGAGGGCGACCTCGTAACAGCCTTTCTCGGGATGGTTGGCTTCGTCGGTCTGAAGGCAGATCAGCGGCTTGCCGGTCTCGCCCAGCTTGTCGACCGGGAGGCGGACCAAGGCCTCCTCGTCCGCGAAGTTGTGGACGAAGACGGCGCGGCGGTCCTGCCAGGCATAGCTGATGGCAAGCGTACCTTCCTGCGTGTCGATCACATCGAACTCGCCCCAGCCGATCTCCGGCAGCTCGAGCCGCATCCGGAGCATGCGTTCGGTCCAGCTGAGAAGGGAATCAGTCTCGGTCCGCTGCCTCGCCACGTTGACGCGCTCATAGGCGTAGTCGCCTTCGTCGATCACCGGCCTCACCGGATCCTTTGACCCGGTGAAGCCCGCATTGCGCTCTCCTGACCATTGCATCGGCGTTCGGCAGGAGAAGCGGCCCTCGAGCGAGAGGTCGTCGCCCATGCCGATCTCGTCGCCGTAGCGCAGGACGGGCGTGCCCGGCAGGGTCAGCATGAGCGAGTTGGCGAGTTCGATGCGGCGCCGGTCGCCGCCGAGCATGGGCGGCAGGCGGCGCCTGATTCCGCGATCGAAGATGCGCATGTCCTCGTCCGGCGCGAAGGCATCGAAGACGCGGGACCGCTGCTCTTCGGTCAGCTTGTCGAGCGACAGCTCGTCATGATTGCGCAGGAAGTGCGCCCACTGCGCCGTGTCCGGCACGCCGCGCAGGGCCTCGACCGCTTCGCGCAGGAGGGCCGTCTCCCCCGTCGCCAGCGCATAGAACAGCGCCTGATTCACCGGGAAGCCGAAGATCATGTGCAGGCGGTCGCCGTCCTCGCCGAAATAGGCCTTGGCGGTCTTCGGCTCGACATTGGCCTCGGCGAGGAGGACCACATCCCCGTTGCGCCACTGGGCGAAGGCGCGCAGCTCCCTCAGGAACTCGAAGGCCGGCTCGGGATCTTCGGTGTTCACGCTGTCCCGGGCGATCAGGAAGGGCACCGCATCCATCCTAAACCCCGACACGCCGAGCGCGAGCCAGTAGCCCATGATCTTGCGCAGCTCATCCCGCACGTCCGGATTGGCGATGTTGAGGTCGGGCTGGAAGTCGTAGAATTTGTGGAAGTAGTAAGCGCCGACATTCTCGTCATAGGTCCAGGTCGACTCCTGGACGCCGGGAAAGACGACGCCGTCATCCGCGTCCTCCGGCTTTTCGTCCGCCCAGATATAGTAGTCGCGGTATTTCGACGAGGGATCGTCCCGGGCCGCCTGGAACCAGGGGTGCTGGTCCGAGGTGTGATTGATGACGAGGTCCACGAGGACCCGCATCCCGCGCTGCCGCGCCGCATGGGTGAAGGCGACGAAGTCGCCGAGGCTGCCATAGCGCGGGTCGACGCCGTAATAGTCCTCGATGTCGTAGCCATTGTCCCGGCGCGGGCTCGGATAGAAGGGCGCGAGCCAGATCGCTGTGACGCCGAGCCCGCGCAGATAGTCGAGCCTGCGCATCAGGCCGTCGAAGTCGCCGATCCCGTCGCCGTCCGAATCAAGAAAGCTTTCGAGGGAGAGGTTGTAGAGGACGGCGTTCTTGTACCAGAGGTCCGGGATCATGCCCGCCTGCCTTTCTTCCGCTGACGGACAGCTTCGGGATCGCGGCTCTCCCCCGTCACGGCGTCACCGCAACTGGGGCAGGACGTGGGCGCCGAAGGCGTCGATGAACTCTGCCTGATTGGTCGCGACATTGTGCAAGATCAGCTCGTCCACGCCGCATTCTGCATATTCCCGCGCCCATGCCGCATGCTGATCGAGGTCGGTCGAGACCCGCACCGTGCGGTCGAGATCCTCGGTCGTCATATAGGCGGCCGCCTCCTCGAACTGCTTCGGGGTGGGGATTTCCCAGACGACTTGGCCGACGACGAGATTGGTGCCCCAGGTGTGCAGGGCGTCCTCGCGAAGGGCTTGCTCATCGGTGCCCCAGGCGAGCTTCATCTGGCAGACGACGGGCTTGCCCTCGCCGCCGCCCTCTCGGAACGCCTCGATCACCGCTTTGAGGTCGTCGTCCGGCCCGCCGCACAGCGTCAGGAGGCCGTCCGCCCATGAGCCGAGCCAGCGCGCCGTGCCCGGCGTGACGGCCGCGCCGAAAATCTTCGGCGACGTCTTGGGCCGGGTATAGAGCTTCACCTCCTCCATCACGACGCGGCCGTGATGGGTGACCGTCTCGCCTTCCCAGAGGCGCCGCATCAGCTCGCAGCACTCCTGGAGCTTGGCATTGCGCTCGGCCTTCACCGGCCAGGCCATGCCCATCGTCGCCTCGTTCAGCCGCTCGCCGGAGCCGAGGCAGCAGTCCAGGCGGCCGGGAAACATATGCCGGGTCGTGGCCATCGCCTGCGCAAGGATCGCCGGATGGTAGCGGTAGCCGGGACAGGAGACCGAACGGAAATCGCCCTTGGTGACCTGCATCGCGGCGCCGAGCCATGTCCACAGAAAGCCCGCATGGCCCGGCCGTTCGTTCCAGGGGTGGAGGTGGTCGGAGGCGGTGAAAACCTCGAACCCCGCACTCTCGGCCTGCTGGACCCAAGCGAGCAGGTCGTTCGGATCGAACTGCTCATGGCTGACGTGATAGCCGTAGCGGGTCATAGTGCCTCCGGCGCATCGTCTCGTGGCGCTGAAGGGAGTAAACAGAAGATAAGGTTCAGCGTTCCGCAGCCATCGCAGCGTTCGGCAGATGTCCTCTCATCGCCTGGGCAGCGGGATCGGCGCCGCTCCGCGAGCCTGTGACCCGGAGGCGCGGAGATTGTTTTCGCAGATGACGGTGCCGCGAGCTGGGGTGCTGATCGCGGAACGAGGGTAAGAGAGCTGGGATACCCGGCGGAGGGGCGTCTTCGTCCGGCTGCAACCCGGCTCGTCGGAACCGGGATCTCAAGGTGGGGGAGGCTGTCTTCTATCGTTTCCCTGCGGCGCTCTCCGTCGTGAAGGCGCCACGCAATCAGCACGTTCCTGCCGTCTCCGTCCCGGCCGAACCGGCAGTCGGGGACCGAGGGCATCAAGGCCGTCGCGGGCGAAACGGACTTCCTCGCGGCCGAGGCAGCAGATGCCCTCCCGCACATGCCAGTAGCGGTGCACGGCCTCCGCCGCCTCCGCGATGTCGCGGGTGAAGGCGTGCCCGGTGAGGAGGCAGAACCAGACAAGCGTGCCGCGCTCATGCGGGTTGTGGCGGTGGGTGATGAGATAGGCGACCCGCCGCTCGATCCGCGCCAGGACCTCGGGCGTCAGACCGAGTTCGGCGCGGCGCGCATCGTCCATGTCGGCGAGCGTTTCGGCGTGAGGGTCGGGGAAGGTGTCGCCGCGGCAGGAGGGCCGGGGGCGTTTGCGGGGCATGGCGCCTCCTTTCGCGCAAGCTGAAGCGCCCGCCTGTCGCGGGGGACAAAGAAGAAGGGGACCCGCGCGCGGACGCGCCGCAGCGAAAGGGTTTTGTGAACTGTGCTCCGGCGTTCGGGGGTCCCATACCCCTCGCCCGCGCGCGGCCGCGATCCTTGACCTCTCCCGGCCCGATGAGCTCGCAGGAAAGGCGGGCCGTCGGAGGCCTGCTTTTTTCGCCCCGATGGGGCGGGCGCCGCTTGAGGCAGAGCCCCTCGCGCGCGCCGCAGACCTCTCGCCTGAGATCGCGGGCGGCCCTCCTCACAGATGACGGTACCTGTCAGCCCCGGTGAGGGTCGCCCTCGTAGCGTAGGGGTGCGGGAAGTGGTGGGGATAAGTGGCGGGCTCGGTGGGCAGCGTTAGCCAAAGTAGGCAGACCTCAGGCGACATGCTTCGAAAGCGGCGTCTCGAGCCGCAGAGACAGGGGGCGTTCCAGCCCGGCTTCCAGTCCTCAGTGAGCCGATTTGCGAACCACAGAACCAGGCGCCACCTCCGCTGCAAACCGGTCAGGCAACTCCTTGTCGCCGTGCACGACGCGGTGGCCGCGCTTGACCCGCACCTTGGATAGGAAGCTCTTACGCCGCTTTGAGGTTACCTCGAAAGCAGGGGAGCTCGGTGGGGACGGTGGTCTTGCGGGCCGTGATCGCCTCCGCTCGACTGGCATGAAGTTTCCTATTGAGTAGAACGCGAATCAGCTAGGCTAAAGTTTTCAGAGGCTATTTCGCATGCATGTGGATTCTACTCACGCCTACGCAGTAACTCCACGCGCGAGGGAGGGCATCGCAAGCTCAATTGGTGGTAGAATAAGACTATCCCCTGCGTTGCGTAAGTTGTTAGTCGAAGCTTATGACTCTTCTCAATTTGATACGCGAGCTGATGCTGACTTCAACCTAGATGAGAGCCGCAACAACGATGTTCGGAACTTGATAATGGGGTATGCATTTAGTGATAATGACGTTCGAGATGCGTGTGCGGAGGAGTTGGCGGGCCTTCTTTCTCTAGCAAAAGATAAGAGGTCCAAACCAGATCTTCTAATGTTAGCGTGCTTTGATTTGAATGGCTCGAAGGGCGTGGCTTTATGGACGTTTCCACAGGACCAAGCAATACGGTTGGGGGAGGGTGGTGATCGCCCGTCGCTTGAGATACTAGAGGAAGTATTTAGCAGAACCTCAAGCTTACGGAAGGCTGCGTGGTATAAAGGACGGAACAGTCGCACATCGTTTCTGAGGGGAAAAGTTCTTGACTTCCAATCAGGTAGAGGTGACGAACCTTCGAAACTATGGATAGACCGGTTCCTATTGAGTCGTCTATCGGTAACAGATACTATTGCTACGCGCGAACTCGCAAAAACTCTTCGAGAATTGTCACAGAATGCTAAGACAGAGTCTGAACAAAAATCTGTCGTGATGGCTTCCGGCGGACTTTCGGCGTCCCCTCGCTCAGATTGGTCATATAAAGAAATTGCCGATACTTACTTTGAGGGAGAGCAAAAACGAAAGTTTCTCAAGAAAGTACCAAACGGCCTTCCTGCCGACACGCGTTTTGAAATTGATCGTTCAGTTTGGGAGAAAAAGGTTGGACGGGTTTCTTTCAGTTTGGACACTGGGGCGGTGGTGCTTACTCCCCCTTCCGAAATAAACGACAGCGTTCGTTTGCAAGAAGAGCAAGATGTAACTCGTTTGTACTGCGAAGGGAACATAGTTTCGCAGAAGGTCAAAGGCAGTTAGGCTAGATGAACAATGCGGTGCGATTTCGGCGACGTATCCCTCACGTCGAAAGACTACGCAAATCTATCGAGCATGCCTTGATTGAGCTACTAGAAGACATAGAGCACGTAGATCATATTGCTGGGCGTTGTAAAGATGAAGCTGGCTTTCTGAAGAAGGCCAAAGAAAAGTCTTATGAAAATCCATTCGAAGACATGGAAGACCAAATCGGAGTAAGAATATATACGCTATTTCGTTCTGTAATAGATAATGTTCGTGAGCGGGTCAACGATGAACTGTCTCGGGCAGAAGAAGGCTGGCGTACTGAAGAAGATCCTAGGGCCTTTGGATATGAGACCCACCATATCATTCTCCAAGTGCCGTCCTATTGCATTCCTTCAGATTGGCCATCTGATCTCGAGCACGTCCCTACTTTTGAGCTGCAAATACGGACGGTAGCTATGCATGCGTGGGCGGAAGGGCAACACTCTTTGTACAAAGCAAAGGCGAAACTGACGCCGGAACAGGAGAAGCGTCTTGCTGCAATCTCTGCGCTCTATTGGTCCGCAGATAATGAATACGATCGCCTAAAGATTGATATTGAGCGAAATTCTTCGTAGTTCTCAGACATCCAACGCCTCATCCCCCAAGAACGCCGCGTTCTCCTGGATGAACTGGAACCTTGGCTCCGCCTTCTTGCCCATCAGCCGATCGAAGAGCGACCCGACCGCCGCCGCGTCTTCGCTGTCCTCCGGCATCCGCACCCGGGCCAGCGTTCTTGTCGCGGGGTCCATGGTCGTGGTCTTGAGGTCGCCGGCGTTCATCTCGCCGAGGCCCTTGAAGCGGCCGACATCGACCTTGGCGTTCGCCTTGAATTCCCGCGCGAGCTTCTTCTCGCGGTCGGCTTCGTCCAGCGCATAGACCGTCTTGCCGCCATGGCTGAGGCGGAAGAGGGGGGGCTGGGCGAGGTAGAGGCGGCCGTCCCGCACGAGCTGAGGCATCTCGTACTGGAAGAAGGTGATGAGGAGGGCGGCGATATGGGCGCCGTCCACGTCGGCGTCCGTCATGATGATGACCTTGTCGTAGCGCAGGTCTTCGAGGTCGAAGCGCGACCCCAAGGTGACGCCGAGCGCCTGGGCGATGTCCTGCACTTCCTGGTTTCCGGCGATCTTGTCCCGGGTGGCAGAGGCGACGTTGAGGATCTTGCCGCGCAGGGGGAGGATGGCCTGCGTCTCGCGGCGGCGCGCCTGCTTGGCGCTGCCGCCGGCCGAATCGCCCTCGACGAGAAAGATTTCCGTGCCCGTCCTGTCCTTGGCCGTGCAGTCGGCGAGCTTGCCGGGCAGGCGGAGCTTCTTCATCGCGGAGGCGCGGGAGACCTCCTTTTCCTTGCGGCGGCGCACGCGCTCATCGGCGCGGTCGATGACCCACCCCAGGAGCTTGTCGGCCTGTTTCGGGTGGTCGGCGAGCCAGTGGTCGAAGGCGGGTCGGACCGCGTTGTCGGTCAGGCGCGTCGCCTCGTTGGTGGCGAGCTTGTCCTTGGTCTGACCCTGGAATTCGGGGTTGGAGACGAAGACCGAGAGGAGGGCGCCGGCCGTGCCGAGCACGTCCTCCGCCGTGATGCCCGCCGCCTTCTTCACGCCGGTCATCTCGCCGTAAGCGCGCAGGCCCCGGGTCAGCGCCTGGCGCAGGCCCTGCTCATGCGTGCCGCCTTCGGGCGTGGGGATCGTGTTGCAATAGCTGGCAGAGAAGCCGTCCGCGACCTGACCGCCCGGCGTCTTGAGCCCGGCCTGGCCCCAGGCCACGGCCCATTCGACCGTGCCGTGCCCGCCCTCTTTCTCCACCCGGCCGCAGAAGAGGTCTTCTGTGACGGTGGGGCGCTTTTCGATGACGGAGCGCAGGTAATCCGCGAGGCCGCCTTCGAAATGGAAGACTTCCTTTTGCGGGGTCGCGTCGCCCTCGGCCAGGAGCGAGGGGTCGCAGGACCAGCGGATCTCGACGCCGCCGAAGAGATAGGCCTTGGACCGCGCCATGCGGTGAAGGCGCGCGGGCTTGAACCGGGCGTCCTTGCCGAAGATCTCGGCGTCGGGGTGGAAGGTGACCGTCGTGCCCCGGCGGTTCGGCGCGTCGCCGACCTTTTTGAGCTTGGAGGTCGGCAGCCCCCGCTCGAAGGTCTGGCGGTAGAGCTCCCGGTTGCGGGCGACCTCCACCGTGAGCTGATCGGACAGCGCGTTGACGACCGAGATGCCCACGCCGTGCAGGCCGCCCGAGGTCGCATAGGCCTTGTTCGAGAACTTGCCGCCCGCATGCAGCGTGGTGAGGATCACTTCGAGCGCGGACTTGGTCTTGTATTTGGGGTGCTTGTCGATCGGGATGCCGCGGCCATTGTCGGTGACCGAGAGCGAGCCGTCGGCGTTGAGCGCGACCTCGATCCGGCTGGCATGGCCCGCCACCGCCTCGTCCATCGAGTTGTCGAGCACTTCGGCGAAGAGGTGGTGCAGCGCCCGCTCGTCCGTGCCGCCGATATACATGCCGGGCCGCTTGCGCACCGGCTCCAGCCCTTCGAGCACCTCGATGTCCTTGGCCGAATAGGACTCGTCGAACAGGTCGGCTTTCTTGGCCGTGCGGGACATCGCGGACTCCAGGCGGGGAACGAAGAGGGAACGGAAGGGTGATCGGGTGTAGCCCGTTCGCGCGGTCAGGGAAAGGGCGGGGAGGCCTGTCCGCGGCCGAGTCCGGTGTTTCCGGATGGCCCTCGCAGCCGCCTCGACGGCAAGGCTGGCGGGCAGCGGTCAGGACCGCTAGATGGCGTCGATGGACGACGATACGCCTGAAACGCAGCCCGATCTTCGCAGCCCCACAGCCGCCATGCTCGTCATCGGGGACGAGCTTCTGTCCGGCCGCACGCGGGACGCCAACGCCTACCACCTGGCGCAGTGGCTCGACGCGCGCGGCGTGGCGCTGCGCGAGGTGCGCGTGGTGCCCGACGAGAAGGACGCCATCATCGCCGGCGTCCGCGCGCTGAAGAGCCAGGCGGACATGCTGTTCACCTCCGGCGGGATCGGTCCGACGCATGACGACATCACGGCAGAGGCCGTGGCCGAGGCGCTGGGCGTCGAGATTTCGGTGCGCGAGGACGCGCTGTCCGTGCTCGAAGAATGGTACGCGGCCAAGGGCGAGGAAGTGACGGATGCCCGCCGCCGCATGGCGCGGGTGCCCGAGGGCGCGGCGCTGATCGACAACAGCGTCTCGGGCGCGCCGGGCTTCGTGGTGGAGGACGTCTTCGTCCTGGCCGGCGTGCCGGCGATCTTCTCGGCCATGCTGGACGCGGCGGACGACCGCATCGCGCGCGGGCCGCAGACCTCGGTCTACACCGTGATCGGCGAAGGCGGCGAAAGCACGGTCGCCGACGGCCTGATCGCCCTTGAAGAAGCCTTCTCCGGCCTCAAGATCGGCAGCTATCCGGGAAAGACCGGGCAGGGCGGGCCCTTGTGCATCGTCTGCCGGTCCTTCGACGAGAAAGTCGCCCGGCAGGCCGCACTGGCCGTGGAGGGCCTGTTCCGGGCCCAGGGCGTGGAGCCGGAGATCGTCGAGGGCTACGGCCCGATGCGGGACTGAGCAGGCCGCCTTTCGGTCTCGCAAAACAAGCGGTTCGGCGTTAAGCGGGCGGAAGCTATGTCCGCAAAGGCCGGGCCAAACGAGCAAAGACGGCCCGAGGGCCGAAGGAGTGAGATTGGGTGCTGCCCCTCCCCATCCACGCGAAAACGACCGCCTGAAGGCGCTGCGGAGCTATGAGGTGCTCGACACCGATCCGGAGCCGTCCTTCGACGACGTGACGCGTCTTGCCGCGCGCGTGTGCGACACGCCGATCGCGCTGGTGAGCCTGCTCGACGAGGACCGCCAGTGGTTCAAGGCGAGGCACAATCTCGATGCGCCTGAAACGCCGCGTCGGCAGGCGATCTGCGCCCATGCGATCCTCGAGAAGGAGATGCTGGTGGTGCCCGACACGATGGCCGATCCGCGCTTCGCGGACAACGATCTGTGCTGCGGTCCGCCTCATTTGCGCTTCTATGCGGGGGCGAGGCTGGAGACCTCGGACGGGCTGCCGCTCGGCACGCTCTGCGTCCTCGACACCGAGCCGCGCGACCTCGACTCGGTCCAGCGCGATTCGCTGCGCATCCTCGCCGATCAGGTGATGCGCCAGCTCGAAGACCGCCGGACGCTGAAGCGGCAGGCCGTGATGCTGCGCGAGGATGCGCATCGCGCAAAGAACGCGCTCTCGGTCACCCAGGCCCTGATGCGCATGTCGCGCCAGCACGCCGCGTCGCTCGACGAATTCATGAACGCCTTCGAGCCGCGCCTTGCCGCCCTCGCCGACGCGCAGACGCTGACCAGTGATTCAGGCCTGGAGCGCGTGTCGCTGAAGGAGCTGATCGACCGGCAGCTCCGCAGCTTTGCCGGAGACCGGGCCGAGCGGCTGGTGATATCGGGAGAAGACGCCTTCCTCACCGCAAGCGCCGCGGAAGGGATGGGGCTCGCGCTCCATGAGCTTGGCACCAACGCAGCCAAATACGGCGCATGGTCGGAGCCGCGGGGCCGCGTGGAGATCAGCTGGACCGACGGGCCGGGGGATGGCCTCGCATTCTGTTGGCGAGAGGTGGACGGCCCCGCGCCGGAAGAGGCGGAGGCGTTGTCGAAGGGCTTCGGCTCCCAGCTTCTCGAACGCATCGCACCGGCCATGCTCGGCGGCAAAGCCACTTTGGCGATCGAGGGGACGGGCGCCGTCTGGCAGGCGCTGGTCGCCAAAGAACTCCTGGCCGAGGCCTGACGGCGGTGCTCAGTGTTCTGGATATCTTCAAGATCGGCATCGGCCCGTCCTCGTCCCACACGCTGGGACCGATGAAGATCGGCCGCCGCTTCCTTCTGGAAGCCGAGGAGGCGGGCCTGCTCGAACAGGCGGAGCGCGCTCTGGTGGATCTGTACGGCAGCCTCGCGCTGACCGGGAAGGGGCATGCCACCGACCGGGCGAGCATTCTCGGCCTGATGGGCGAAGACGCGCGGACGATCGATACGGGCGCCGTCGACGAGAAACTGGAAACCGCCCGCCGCGAAGGCCGGATCCACCTTCTCGGAAAGCATGACATCGCCTTCGATCCGGACGAGGATGTCCGCTTCATGCCGCCGGGCGACGACCCCGTTCCCGACGCGCATCCGAACGGCATGCGGCTGAAACTGCTGGACGGGGACGGGGACGTCCTGTTCTCGCAGGTCTATTACTCCGTCGGCGGCGGGTTCGTCCGGCGCGAGGACGAGATGGGCGTGCCCGAACCCGACGCGGCCGAGCCGGCGCACCGCTTCTCGACGGGGGCGGAGCTGCTGGAGGTCTGTCGGCGCGAGGGCAAGCCGATCGCCGAGATCGTGCTCGAGAACGAAGACCGGCTGCGTCCGCGCGAGAAGACCCTGCGTCGGCTCGACGCGATCTGGAACGTCATGGCCGCCTGCATCTCGCGCGGGCTGAGCGAGGAGGGCCAGCTGCCCGGCGGGCTCGAGGTCACGCGCCGCGCGCCCGGTCTTCACCGCCGCCTGACGGGCTCGATTCCGAACGAGCGCGAGGCGCTGTTCGACTGGCTCAACATGTTCGCCATGGCCGTGAACGAGGAGAACGCCGCGGGCGGCCAGGTCGTCACGAGCCCGACCAATGGCGCGGCGGGCATCATTCCCGCCGTCATCAAGTTCTATTGCGCCCAGGACGGCGTCACCGAGACGGCGAAGATCCGCACCTTTCTGCTGACGGCGGGCGGCATCGCCATGCTCTACAAGGAGAAGGCTTCCATTTCCGGCGCGGAGATGGGCTGCCAGGGCGAGGTCGGCGTCGCCTGCTCCATGGCCGCGGCGGGGCTCGCCGCCGTCTGGGGCGGCAGCCCCGAACAGGTCGAGCATGCCGCCGAGATCGGCATGGAGCACAATCTCGGCCTGACCTGCGATCCGGTGGGCGGCCTCGTGCAGATTCCCTGCATCGAACGGAACGCCATCGGCGCGGTGAAGGCGGTCAATGCCGCGCGCCTCGCACTGCAGGGGGAAGGCGCGCACAAGGTCAGCCTCGACCAGGTGATCGAGACCATGCGGCAGACCGGCATGGATATGAACTCGAAATACAAGGAAACGAGCGAGGGTGGCCTCGCGGTAAATGTGGTCGCGTGCTGAATTTTCCGGTTCCGAAGGAAACTTCCCTCGGCCGTTCCCGTTCGTGTCAGCACCCGCTTTGGAGAAACGTGTTTTGCCGCCTTGTGAAATCCTGATCGTCGAGGATGAGCCGATGACGGCAATGCTGCTGTCCAAGGAGGTGAAGGCGCGCGGGCACGAAGTGCGCGGACCGTTCCGCGATCCCGTCAGGGCCTGCGACGCCATCCGCGAGCATCAGCCGGATGCGGCCCTTCTCGACGTGTCGCTCGAGAACGGCGCGAATAGCGAGACCGTGGCGCGCCTCCTGAACGACAGCGGCATCCCCTTCGCCTTCGTGACCGGCTATGGTCCCGAGACCGCGGGAATCGTGCGCTGCTATCCCGAAAGCCTCGTCATCCCCAAGCCCGTCAGCGAAGAGACGCTCGCGATGATCCTGCACGAGCTTCTGCCGCCGAAGGCTGCTGCCATCGGCTGCTGAAGACGCGCAGGAGCCGCCTCAGTCGAGGCAGTTGCCGAGAAAATCGTCCACCGCCGCGAGGAAGCTCATTCGGTTGTCGCCGACATCGAGGGAGTGGCTTCCCTTGGGCAGGGCGAGCCAGCGGTGCGGCACGTCGGCCCGTTCGAGGGCGCGGCGCATGTCCTCGCCCTGGTCGAAGCTGACGACGCGGTCGTTCTCGCCGTGGACGAGCAGGATCGGCGTTGTGATGGCCTCCGCCTGAAGAGCGGGCGAGTTTTCCCGCAGCATGCGGCGGTCGGACCACAGCTTGCCGATATGCCGCGTGCGATAGCGCCCGCCGACATATTTGTTCTCGTCCCGCACGAGCGCAGGGAGGTTGCTCACCGCATTGTAGGCGACGGCGCAGGAGAAGAGTTCCGGCGTCTTCACCGTGCCCATGAGGGCCGCATAGCCCCCATAGGACCCGCCCATGATGGCGAGGCGTTCGGGGTCGGCATATCCTTGCTCGACCAGCCAGGCGGCGCCGTCGGTGATGTCGTCCTGCATGGCCTGGCCCCACTGCCGCTCGCCGGCGGCGCGGAACGCCTCTCCATAGCCATCCGAGCCGCGGAAGTTCATCTGCAGGACGCCGTAGCCGCGCGCAGCGAGGAACTGCGTCCGCCAGTCGAACTGCGCGAAGCTGCGCGCGGTCGGTCCGCCATGCGGCATGACGATAAAGGGCAGGCCTTCCGCGTCTTCGAGCGACAGGCCCGGGGGCAGGGTGACATAGGCCGGGATGGAAAGGCCGTCGCGCACTGCATAGTCGACCCGGAAGACGTCTCCCATCGAACGGCCGGCGAGAGCCGGATATTGCAGGGGCAGCGCGATGACGCGGCGGGCCTCGATATCGAAGATGTAGTAGCCGCCGGGCTCGTTCGTGCCGTCGATGAAGAGCACGGCGTGCGTCTGCTCGGCGTTGAGGCTCTTCAGCGTGACCGACTTGCCCTCGAAGGTCCGGCTCATGTCCTCGATGACCTCGCGGACGAAGTTCTCGCCGAACCAGTGGATGTCGCCATCGTCGTCGGCATAGGTCACGCCGAGCGCTTCGCCCGTGCCGCGCTGCTGGATCACCGAATAGACGTCCGAGACCGGGCTGTGGAACAGCTGCTCCTCGAAGCGATCCGCATCGACGTCGTAGAGGTAGAGCGCCTCGGTCTCGGTCTCGTGGGTCGAGGCGACGAAGGCCTTGCCGGGCGTTTGCGGGAAGCCGAGGACGCGGAAGGCAGGCTTGTCCTCCCCCACGCGATCCGAGCGATCCTGCCAGTCCCCGCGGGAGTCCAGCATGCGCAGGCGGGGCTGCTTCTCTCCGGCGAGGCCCCAATGCTCGTTGCCGAGGCCCCAGCCCGACCGGATCTTGCCCGTCTCGTCGGCCTGCCAGTCATAGATGTCGGACCGGCCCCTGTGCACGCGCTCGTGCCGACGGGTCCTGTCGACATCGACCTCGTAGACGTGGGTGGTTCCCTCCTTCCAGTACTGGACGAGAAGGCTGCCCGGGTCCTGCCGCGTCAGCGAGACGATATCGGTCTGGATCTGAACGGGAATGCCCGCCTCGTCGATCGTCGATCCGATCTGACGGCGCCGCTCGGTCTTGAACAGGGGAATGATCTCGCCCGTGTTCACGTCGAGAGACATGAGACGCGTCTCGACCGTGTCGGTCCTGTAGCGCTCGGCGTTGAAGCGCAGGGAGAAGACGATGCGGTCGTCGCGCATCCATATCGGGTCGCTGACCCGGAACTTCTCGCTCTGCCGGATTTCGAACACGATCTGCATCGCGTCTTCCGCGCCGCCATGGCCGAAGACGACGAAGCTGTATTCTTCGTCCCGGTCGCCCCTGTAGAGGGCGGCGACGCGCTCGCCGCTCGGCGAGACCGAGACGTCCTGCAGCGTCGGCATCCGGCCGAAGGCTTCGATATCGGATCCGGCCGCTGCAGGAGCAGCGGCGAGCGCGAGCAGCCCCGCGCCGAGATAGGCCAGTTTCACGGCGAATGCCCCTTTCTTCGCCCGCGCCTGGCATGCGGACGATTCCCGGGGAGGAGCCTATCCCGCTCTTTCTTAACGCCACAATGCCCGCTTGCGCCGCTCTTGAGGGATCGCTTCAATGATCCCGCGCGGACGTGGTGGAATCGGTAGACACACCGGACTTAAAATCCGTCGGCCTCAGGCCATGCGGGTTCGAGTCCCGCCGTCCGCACCATTCTTTTCGGCGCTATCGCCTTCGGCTGCTTGAGCGCGAAGTGTTGCCGGTTTCCCGCCCGAGCCGGAATTCGGCCGGAAGTGTCCCTGGCGTCCCGCCATGTAACAACTCGCTGCCCTTCGTGCGCTTCACCCGCAGTCGTGGAACTGTTACATCACCCCTTTCGGCGGGCGGGTGTTCCGTCTTTGGAGGGCGCACGTTGCGAGCGATACCGACACGAACGCCCTTCAAGGGCGGCGCAAGCACAGGATGACGGCGCAGGAGATGCGCTCGGGCCCATTGGCGCTGACCGGCGCCACGGGCCTCGTCGGCCGTGCGGTGCTGAGTGCCGCGCGCAGACCCGTCCGTGCGCTCTATCGCAGCCGCCCGGGTGGCAGCGGCGCGGAGTGGGTGCGAGGCGATCTGAGCGACGAGCGCTCTCTCGAGGCGTTGTGCGAAGGTGCGGAGGTGCTGGTGCACGCCGCCGGGCTGACCGCTGCGCGCAGGCCGGCGGATTTTCATGCCGTCAATGTCGTGGGCGCCGCCAGAATGGCGACCGCTGCGCGCAGGGCGGGCGTCCGGCGCCTCGTCCTGATTTCGTCGCAGGCAGCGCGCGAGCCGCATCTTTCGCCCTATGCCATGTCCAAGCGGCTCGGCGAGACCGCCTTTCGCCGGGCGGCGGGCGACGCCGAGGTCTGCGTCATCCGGCCGCCTGCGGTCTTCGGTCCCGGCGACGAGGCGACGGCCCCGATCATGAACGCGATCCGCCAGGGCGCGCTGCCCGTGCCCGGCGGGCGGAACTGGCGCGACCGGCGCTTCGCCGCCGTCACCGCGGAGGATCTCGCCGGAGACATTCTGCGCGTCGCGGCGAGCGGCGGGCCGGGGCCTGTCGAGCCGTCGAGCTTCCGGGCTCTCTCCTGGACCGATCTGTCCGAAGCGGCCGCGGCTGCGGGCTATCCGGTCAGGCTGGTGCCGCTGCCGCCGGTTCTGCTACGCCTTGCGGGGAGTTTGGCGGACGGCTTCGGACGAATCGCCGGTAAGACTTCCGTATTCGGCCGCGGAAAGGCCGAGGAAATGCTGCACGCCGACTGGAGCGCGGATGGCGGGCCGATCGGCGAGGGAAGCCTCGCCGAGGCCCTGAGACCGCTGCTCGGGTCGGCGACACGAGGACGTAACGAAGCGGGCGCCGAGCGCGCCGCACCGATCAAGGAACGCGCGGCGAGAGCCGTCACGGGGCATTCATCATGAGCATCTTCGACAAATACGAGGCGTTCCAGCAACGCTACCAGATGGCCGAGATGATGCCGAAGAACCCGCTCGGCATGCGGTTCGACGAGATCCTGACGCCGACGCGCGCGCGAGTGGGAGAGCGCGAGGTGATCCTCGCCGGCACGAACAACTATCTCGGCCTGACCTTCGACGAGGAAGCCAAGGATGCGGCCAAGGCCGCCATCGACAAGCACGGCACCGGTACGACCGGCAGCCGCATGGCCAACGGCTCCTATGCCGAGCACCAGGATCTCGAGGCGGAGATCGCGGACTGGCTGGGCATGGAGAACGCGGTCGTCTTCACGACCGGCTACCAGACCAATCTCGCCGCCATCGGAACGCTGGCCGGGCCGCACGACCTGATCCTGATCGATCAGGACAGCCACGCCTCGATCTATGACGCGTGCCGCATGTCGGATGCCAAGATGGTGCGCTTCAAGCACAATCGGCCCGAGGATCTCGATGCGAAGCTGCAAAAGCACCTGCCCGAAACCAAGGGCTCCGCGCTCGTCGTGGTGGAGGGGCTCTACTCGATGTTCGGCGACATCGCACCGCTCGACGAATTCGCCGAGGTGTGCCAGCGCCACGGCGCCTATTTCTTCGTCGACGAGGCCCATTCGGTCGGCGTCTATGGCGAGGAGGGGCGCGGCGTCGCGGCGATGCAGGGCGTTCTCGACAAGGTCGATTTCTTCTCGGGCACCTTCTCGAAATCACTCGCCTCGGTCGGCGGCTTCTGCGCCACGCGCCATCCCGAATTCGATCGGGTCCGCGGCCTGATGCGCCCCTACACCTTCACCGCCTCGGCGGCGCCCGGCACCATTGCCGGCACGTCGGTGACATTGCGTAAGCTGCGCGAGGGCGAGGCGCTGCGCGAGAATCTGTGGGACCGAGCGCGTCAGCTGCATGGCGGGCTGACCGAACTCGGCTTCGACCTCTGCGCGGATCCGAGCCCGATCATCGCCGTGCGGCGCGGCAGCGATCTCGAGACGGTCATGGGCTGGCAGCAGCTCATGGAAGCCGGGGTCTATGTGAACCTTGCCGTCCCGCCGGCGACGCCCAAGGGCGCATGCCTTCTTCGCCTCAGCCTGTCGGCAGCGCATACGGAAGAAGAGGTCGCGACCATTCTCGATGCCTTCGCCCAGCTCGCCAAGAACGGCGCCGTGGCCGTCGCGGCGGAATAGCTCAGCGCAGGGCGCCCGAGCGCAGGACCTTCCAGAGCAGGACCGGCGACCACAGGACGGGATGCCGCCGCTGCGACGGCGTCACCTCGACGCGCACGCCCGAATGGCTTTCGAGCTTGTGGAGCGCGTAATCCACGCCGCCTTCGAAGGTGAAAGCGGCCTTCAGCACCCTGATCACCGTTGCGGGCTTGCCGAGAACCCGGCGCCTGCGCCAGCGGTCGGGCCGGGGCCCGTCCGGAAGGGTGTGCAGGTCCTCCGCATCCGGCGGACCGTAAAGCGCAGTCATCAGGGCATGATAACGCTCGCGGTCATGGGCGACGATGCCGGCGGCGCGGCCCTCCGCATCTTCTGCCCGCAATTCCGTGCGGTAGGACGCGGCGAGGGCGCGGGTCCAGAACTCCTCCGCACCCACCTTGCGCGGTGACAAGACCTCGGCCTCCTGCGCGAAGGTGCGCACGCAGGCAGACAGTCCCTCGAAGATGCGCCGCTCGGCCTCTTCATCGGCGGGGCGCAGGACCCCTGTTGCCTGCGCGAAGCGCCCCCAGACACCCGAGGAGAAGCCGCTTCCGGCCCGCCGCTCGAACTCCGGCAGGGAGAGGATCGAATATTTCGACCGCAGCGGGCGGCCGTCCGGTCCCTCAGCCGCGAGATAATAGACGTTCGGCGGGATCAGGCGGTTGAGCGCGGCTCTCATGCCTTTCCCGTGCACCGCCCGATATCTGCGCACCAGGACATAGAGGTCGAGCATCTTCTCCGGATCGTCCGCCTCGCGCAGTCCGGAGCCGTAAAAGAGGAAACCGGCGATGCTGCCTTCGGGATGGCGCGCGCTGACGAGATCGGTCAGCGTGAGAACGCGGGGGTTCGGCGGGGTCTGGAAGCGGCGGACGATGTCGAGAACGGGATCGGTCACGGGATCAGAACCTCTAGCGCCGTGGGCGCCGTGATGGTGAGGGGGCCGTCGACGTCGATCCTTTCGCCGTCCAGCACCACGGGCGCGGGCGTATCGATGAAGAGGCGCGAGACATTCCGGCTGACATAGCCGTTTCGGTCGGCGTGAATGGGCGTCCGTCCGAGCCAGATCTGCGCCAGGCTGCGGCGCAGATGGCGGCTGTGGCCGAGGGCGATCGTGGCGCGGACCGCGCCGCTCCCTTCGCCCCAGAACGGGTCCAGCCCCACCATCAGCTCCGGCAGGGAGGTGACGAGCGCGAAGCGATGGTCGGGAGAGAGCTCTTCATCGTCGAGCAGGATGCGGGCAGGCGAGGGCGCGGTGATCGCTTCGCGTCGCGCGCCGTTCATCATCGCGCCGGCCATGGCGCCCACCACCGCGACCGCTCCCTCGGCGCCCCTCGAATGGATGGCCTCGCGCGCATAGTCGATGCCGCGCGGCACGGCGCCCGTGGACAGGAAGAAGCCGTAGAGGTCGGTCCTCCCGCCTTCGATTCTCAGCACGGGGAGGGTCAGGCGCCTGCCGCCCCGCTCGATCAGGCGGCGGAGCACCCCCTTGTCGCGGGGCGCCCCGCCAATGCGGGCGACAAGGTCGGTCATGCCGCCCGGTACGAGCAGGCAGCGCGGGAGAGGCTCGTTCTGCTGGAGGAGAGCGGTGACCGCCGCCTGCACCGTGCCGTCCCCGCCTTCGATGACGAGAAGGTCCGGCGCCAGCTCGGACAACTGCTCGCCCAGCCGCGCAAAGTCGGGCTCGGCCCGCGTGACCGCGGGAAGGTCGAGCTGCGACAAAACGCTGCCGCGGCGGGCCACGCTGTGGCTCGCCGGATTGATCAGGAAAACGGTGGTCAGCGCGTCCGCTCCCGCCCCAGATTGAGATAGACGCCCAGGAGCGCGAACAGGCCGATCGGGAAGGCCACGGCCCAGGCCGGGCGGCTGGCGCCGGCCTCCGCGAAGGAGATCATCACGCCGTCGAAGATCAGATAGCCGAAGCCGAGCGCGAGGCAGCCGATCATGGCGAGGTCGCCGTTGGAGCTGCGGCCGAGGCGCTGCATCAGCGGCACGCAGCACATGACGAGGACGAGCCCCGCGAGAGGCCGCGTCAGCCGGTGATAGTACCACGCGTCATAAGCGAAGCTCGGCCGGCTGCCCGAGCCGCGCAGCGAGCGCAGATCCCGCATATCGGCCAGAGAGAGGTCGCGCGGCTCGGAGATGAGCCGGTCGAGTGCGTCGGGTGTCACCTCGGACTGCCAGCGCGGCGCGGGTTCGGGCGCGCCGGGCGTGAGGCCGACCACCTCTGTGCCATCAAGCGTCCAGCCCCCGTCTTGGGACCAGTGCGCGGCCTGGGCATAGGTCACGGCGGCCATGCCGCCTGCGCTGCCGATGTCGTATATTTCGATTTCGCCGAAGCTGTCCGGCCCCTCGCGCTCCGCGATGCGGACGATGCGGCCCTCGTCGGACAGCCAGAGCGGCATGTCCTGGGACAGGCGGTCGAGGACATAGCCCGGCGCGCCCCAGCTTTGCAGCGCCCGCACGGCAGGCGGCATCAACGCATCGACGATGAGCAGCGAGAAGAGGCCGAGCAGCAGGGTGATCGGGGTCAGGAGCAGGACCTGGGCGGTCGAGGACAGGCCGGCCGCCGTCAGCGCGACGATCTCGCGCCGCCGCACGAGCGAGACATAGGTCAGCACGACGGCGAGGAGGATGGTGATCAGCAGGACCCGGTCGAAGATGATCGGCAGGCGCTGGAAGAGGTATTCGGTCGCCCCGCCCGCGCCGAGTTCGGCTGCGCGGTCCGCGATGTCCGAAGCGTTGGCGAGCGAATCGAGCAGGCCGATCAGCGTCACCGCGGCGATGGCCGACATCAGCCAGCGGCTGGCCATCATCCCGCTCAGATAGAGGGCGAAGCGCATGCGGGACATCGGCTCAGACGCTCTGCGGCGCCGGCAATCCGCGGCGCAGGCGCGGCAGCTTGGGCAGGGAGGGCAGCGCCTCCATCGGCGGCGGCGCAGCGGTGAAGGCCGATCGATAGAAGAGGGCGCCGCTGACGAGGACGGTCACGGCGACGGCGGGCCAGACGCCCACCCAGCCGGGGATGTCGCCCGACGCTGCCGAACCTTCGCCGGATTCGAGCGCCTTCTGCAGGATGACGAGGAAGAGAAGCCCGACGAAGACGCCGCCGGATCGCTGGGACCGGTTGAAGGTCATGCCGAGTGGTATGGCGAGGAAGGGGAAGGCGAGGAGCACGCTGGCCCGTCCGAGGCGCATATGCAGCGATGCGGCGGCGGCGTTGCGGAATTCCTCGGGCAGGTCCTCGTTCCCGGCGGCGGCGAAGAGCTCGCCCAGGGTGAGTTCGCGCTCGTCCTCGCCCCTGTCGCGATAGGCGGCGATCTCTTCGGCGCCCGCCACGGCGAGCGTGTCGAAGGCGACGCTCGCCTCCGGCCGGCGCTCGGGCGTTATGACATAGGAGGAGCCGCCGCGCAGGATCAGGCTCGGGACCCGCGTCGCGGGATCGACGCGCAGGACGCCGCCCGGGGCCATGGCGATCCGGGTCGTGCCGTCCTCTCGCCGCTCATGGATGAAGATGCCGGTGACGCCGCCCGTGTCGCCAAGCTCGTCCTGCGTCCAGAAGGTGCTGTCGCCGACGCGCACGAACTTGCCTTCGCGGAACGCTCCGGTGAAGGTCTGCTGCTTGGCGAGGTGCACGGCCTCCCGATAGCCGTAGCGGCTATGCGGCTGGAGGTAGCCTTCGACGAAGACGACCAGCGCCGCCATCAGGACGGCCAGAATGAAGAAGGGCCGCGCGATCCGGGTCAGCGGCACGCCGGAGGCCAGCATGGCCGTCAGCTCCTCGCCGCGGTTGAACCGGTCGATGGTGATGATGGTGCCGAGCATCAGCGCCGCCGGAATGGCGAGGCCGAGATAATGGGGGATCAGGTTGAGCACCATGCGCAGCGCGTCGGAGGCGGGATTGGAACTCAAGGACACGACCTCGAGGATGCGCAGCATGCGCTCGAGCATGAGAACGGAGAGCGCCAGGAGGACAAGCCCGCCCACGACGATCACCGCGTTACGAAAAACATATCGGTCGAGGAGGCTCATCCGGCTTATGTTCACGGACCTTCGGGCAATGTCAGGGGCGGTTATGAAGAGAAAAGCGCTTTGGGGAAAGGGTGCCTTGTTCGGACTTCTGGCGGCGCTGTGCGGCCAGGCGGCAGCGCAGGAGCTGGATATCCGCGATTACGAGGCGCCGGACGCCTGTGACGCGGACAAGCCGCAGCTGCAGGTGACCGTGCGGGGCCTCGATGATTCGGGCGGCATCCTCGCAATCGAGCTCTACCGCAACGACGATGCCAACTTCCTGAAGAAGAAAGCGCGTCTGCGCCGCGTGCGCGTGCCGGCGGATGTGTTCGAGGAAGGCTATGGCAGCCAGACCATCTGCATGGATGCGCCGGAGCCGGGCCTCTACGCCATGGCGACCTATCACGACCAGGACGGGGACCGGGACCTCGACAAGCGCTGGAACATGATGCCGAAGGAGCCCTTCGCCCTGTCCAACAATCCCAAGCTGAAATGGGGGTTCCCCCCGATCGGGCCGAGCCTGTTCCCCGTCTCGAAGCATGGGGCGGTCGTGACATTGGTGCTGATGGAGGCGCGCTGAGCGCCGCTTCCGAAGCTCAGCGGAGGCGCTGTGCCGCGATGTCACAGTCTTGAATAGGGTGTGACACGCATGCACTGGTGGGGACAGGCCAACGGGGCCATATCCCGTCCTTCGCACGATCCGGAGATTCGCATGTTCGCCCGTCGCTGGAAGGAACAGAACTACCTTCTCGACCGCATGGACCTGAAGGCGCTGAACCGCGCCTATGCCACCTATCCGGGGGTCTGGGTCTATGCCGCGCTGGTCGTACTCTGCACCGTCGCCGCATTTTTTGTCGGCACCAGCCCGCTACGCGGTGTCGGCAGCGTTCTGGCGGTCATCGCGCTCTATCCGCTCTTCTGGTACGGGCTGCACCGCTTCGTGCTGCATTCGCGGCTGCTCTACCGCTTCGAGAAGACATCGGCCCTGTGGAAGCGCATCCACTATGACCACCACCGGCGCCCCAACGACCTCTCCGTCCTGTTCGGCAGCCTCGTGAACACGCTGCCGACGATCGGCGTCCTCTGCGGGGTAACAGGCTATCTGATCGGGGGCTGGGGCGGCCTGCTCTTCGCGGTGGCGACGGGTCTCGTGATGACGATGGCCTATGAATATGTGCACTGCATCCAGCATCTGGGCTATCTGCCGGACTCCAGCCGCCTGCGCCGGATGAAGCGCCTGCATCTCCTGCATCACTTCCACAATGAAGACGGCAATTACGGCATCACCGATTTCTGGCCGGACCGCGTCCTCGGCAGCTTCTATGGCGAAGGCGGGCGGCAGAAGCCGCGCAGCGCGACGGTGCGGAACCTCGGCTACACCTCCGAGGTCGCGAAGCGCTATCCCTGGGTGGCGCAGCTGTCCGGCGACGGCACGGACGTTCCCAAGGGGCGCCCGCGCCCGAAGACAGCCGAGGTCTAGATGCCGCTCGATCTGGGGGAGGTCGCGGACGTCACCGTCCGCCGCGTGCGCACGGCCGCCGAGAAGGCGGTCTTTCTGTCCCTGCCTTACGATCTCTATGCGGGCGACGAGGCGTGGCGCCCGCCCCTGCGCTTCGAGCGCAAGGATCATCTCGAGCGCCACCTGAAGGGCGAGGAGCCGACCGAGAAGATCGCGCTCTTCCTCGCCTATGAGGGTGAGCGGGCCGTCGGGCGGATCGCCGCCTTCCTCAACCGCGCGCATCTGGACCGCTATGACGACGGCGCGGGCCATTTCGGCATGCTCGCTGCCGAGAACGAGGCGCCGCGCATCGTCTGGGCGCTTCTGCGCGCGGCCGAGGAGCACTTGCGCGAACTGGGTGTGCGCAAGATCGTCGGCCCCTACGATTTCTCGGTGAACGAGGAGATCGGCCTGCCGACGAGCGGGTTCGACACGCCGCCAATGCTGATGATGCCCTATGCGCGTCCGGGCCTCGCCCCGGCGGTGGAATCGGCCGGCTACGCCAAGGCGATGGATCTCTACGCCTATGCGGTGGACCTCGACGCGCATTATCCGCGCCCGCCGGTCGTCCAGCGGCTCCAGCGCCAGGTGCGGGACGATCCCAGCCTCTCCATGCGTCCGATGGACCCGAAGCGCTTCGCCGAGGAGGTCCGCACCGGCATGGCGATCTTCAACGATGCCTGGTCGAACAATTGGGGCTTCCTGCCCTTCTCGGACGAGCAGGTCGACCACATGGCGAAATCGCTGAAGCCGCTGCTCGACCCGGACAGCTTCTGGATCGGCGAGAAGGACGGCGAGGCGGTCGCCTTCGTCGTCATGGTGCCCAATGTGAATGAAGCGGCGCGGGATCTGGACGGGCGCATTCTGCCGACCGGCTGGGCGAAGCTCCTGTGGCGGCTCAAGCGGCGCAAGGTCACGACCGCGCGCATGATGCTGATGGGCACGCGCCGCGACATGCAGAAATCGCGCGCCGGCGTGGCGCTGGTCTGCTCGCTCTTCGAGGAAGCCTTCGCGGCGGGGCGCAAGAAGGGCCTCAAGACCTGCGAGATGTCATGGGTGCTCGAGACCAATGCCGACGTCCAGCGCCTGATCGCGCTGTCGGGGGCGGAGCGCTACAAGACCTACCGGATGGTGTCGAAGGACCTTTGAGCGTGACGGCAGGACGCGAAACGACCGCAGCCCTCGTGCTGGCGGGCCGGCGCGGCGGGAACGATCCGCTGCTGAGCGGCTATCCGGACCTGCCGTCCAAGGCGCTCCTGCCGGTAGCGGGCGAGGCGATGGTGCGGCGCGTCCTGCGCGCGCTGGGTGAGCGGCCCGTCTGGATCAGCGGCCTGTCGGCGCAGGAGGCGGGCGCGGATGTGCGCTCGGCGCCGCCTGCGCCCGGGCCGGCCGCGGCCGTTCTCGAAGCCGTCGCCGCGGGCGCGCCGCTGCCGCTTCTGGTGACGACGGCCGACCATGTGCTGCTCGATGCGGACATGGTGGCCGAATTCGAGAAGAAAGCGCGCGAGAGCGGCGGCGACCTCTGTGTCGGCCTTGCGGAACGCTCGGTCATCGAGGGCCGCTTTCCTTCGGTGCAGCGGACCTATCTGCGCTTTGCCGATGCGAGCGTATCCGGCTGCAACCTGTTCTATATCGCCAGCGGAGAAGGTCTCGCGGGCGTGCGGTTCTGGCGGCAGGCCGAGCAGGACCGCAAGAAGCCCTGGCGCCTGGCGCGCAGGATCGGGCCCATGGTCCTTCTGCGCTACGTCACCGGACGGCTGACGCTGGAAGGTCTGTTCGCCCATGCCTCGAAGCGGCTCGGCGCCAAGATCCGGCCGGTCCTCCTGTCGCGGGCCGAAGCGGCGGTGGATGTCGACAAGCCGTCCGACCTCGAACTCGTCGAGGCGGTGCTCGGGGGGCGGGCATGAGCCGCGCGAGCACGGTCGGCGCGCGCCTGCGCAAGAACACCTCGCTGATGGTGACGGGCAAGCTGACGGGCGCGGCCCTGTCGGTGGGCGCGCTGGCCGTCGCGACGAACGCACTCACGGCGACCGAGTTCGGCACGCTCGTTTTGCTGCATGCGCTCGTCCTCTTCTTCACGGAGGTGGCGACCTTCGAGGCGTGGCTCGCCGTGGTGCGCTACGGGGCGGACCGGCTGGAGCGGCAGGACCTGCCCGGCTTCGGCCGGGTCGTGCGCTTCGGCGTCGCGCTCGACATCATTTCCGCGCTGCTCGCCTTTCTTCTTTCCGTCGCCGTGGTCCTGGTCGCGCGGCGTTGGTTCGAGCCGCTGGCGCAGCTGCCGATCGCGCTCGTTCTCGGCTATCTCTCGCTGATCCTCTTCAAGCAGGTCTCGACCAGTCAGGGCATTCTGCGCCTCTTCGACCATTTCGGGCGCCTTGCCGCGCTCGCGCTCGTCATTCCGGGCATAAGGCTCGCGGGCGGCCTTCTGGTCGCGAAGATGGGATGGGGCTTCACCGGCTTCCTGATCGTCTTCTTCGCCGCCTCATGGCTGTTCTATGTCGTCCAGCCGCTGATGGCCTGGCATGCGCTCGGCGTGCGGGAGCTGCGCCATGTCGTGCGCGGCCCGCTGACCGTGAAGGCGCCGGAGTCCGATGCCTGGCGCTTCGTCACCCTCGCCAATCTCGAAACGGGGCTGGCGGTCGGCACGACGCAGCTGCCGCTTCTGCTGGCCGGCGCCACCCTCGGCGCAGCCTCGACAGGCGTCTTCAAGGTCGCGCAGGAGATGGCGTCCGTTCTCGTCAAGGGCACCAAGCTCGTCGACCGGGTCGTCTATCCCGAATTCGCGGCGCTGATCGCGCGGGGCGAGGGGGGCGAGATCATCGGCCTGACGCTGAAGACGAGCGCCGCGCTGCTCGTCACGGGCCTGGCGCTGGCGGCCCTGTTCTGGCTCGTCGGGCCCGAACCGCTCGGCGCCCTGTTCGGGGAGCGCTATGCGCAGGCGGCGGGCGTGGCCGCGATCCTGCTGCTGGCCGCGGCGCTGGCTGGCGCGGTCGCGCCGCTCTTTCCCGCCTTCTACGCCACCGGGCACCCGAACAAGCCGCTCTGGGGTCGGGCGGCAGCCGTCAGCGCCCTGGTCATCAGCTTCTGGCCGCTGACCGCCACCTTCGGCATCCACGGGGCGGCGGGCGCGGTGCTGTGCGGCAGCGTCGTCCTGATCGCCGCCTCCATCGCGCTCGCCGTCCGTCATCCGTGGCACGAGGCCGCTTCTCACCCCTGCGCGGGCCAGGCCGATCTCAGCGCGTCGCGGACGGCCGGGGCGATGTCGCCGACCGAGGCCGAAAGGTCGGGCTGTCCCGGCCAGCCCGCATCGGGTCTTTCCGTTCCCTCGAAGCTCGGCGCGCCCTCATATCGCGGCAGGGCGTGATAATGGACGTGCGGGTCGACCATCATCAGCATCAGGTAGTTCATGCGTTCGGGTGCGAAGCTGGCGCGCAGCGCAGCCTCGAGATCGCGCACGACAACGGCGAATTCGGCGAAGGCCGCGTCCGGCAGATCGGCATAGGCGGTGACGTCCGCATGGGCGACGAGCACGGTGGCGCCGAGCGTGGCCTGCTTGGGCCGGCACAGGACCGACCAGTGATCATAGGCCGCGATCAGGCTTTCGTCGCCGCCGAACTTCTCATAGGTGGCGTGATGCTTCATTGGGGCCCCTTTCTTCCGGGCGAGAACATAGAGTGACAGCAATGGGCGAACACAAGGGGCAGGTGCGCCTCGTCGGCGGTCTGCCGCTTACCCTTTACGGCCTGCCGCTCGAGGAATGGCAGGCGCGGGCCTGGGCGCGGGCCGGATTGCCCGATGGCGGCACGGTGATCGCCGACCGCAATTGGGTCGTCTCGACGGCGGTGATGGGCGCCCTCGTCAACACGCCGGGCGCGGCGCTGGTCGAACGGACCGCGAGCGGGGAGCGGCGTCTCGTCGCGGCCCATGCGCGCGACGAAGCCGAGCTGTCCGTGGCGAAGGCGCAGCTGGCTAATGTCGAGGTCGACGAGGAGGCGCTGCTCGCGGCCGGATACCGGGTCGATGACGCGAACGGCCTCGCCGGGCGCTACAACCACATGCTGCGCAAGCGCGAGGCGCCCTATGCCCTCGATCTCCTGAGCTGCCCGCAGGGCGTGGTCGAAAAGCGGCTCTTCGCGAGCGCCTATAAGGGCGTGACGGACTTCGTCACCAAATATGCATGGCCGCTGCCGGCGCGGGCCGTGACCAAATGGTGCGCCGAGCGCAGGATCAGCCCCAATGCCGTGACCACGGCTAGCCTCGTCCTGACGCTTCTGGCCTTCTGGTTCTTCTGGGAAGGGCAGTGGGCCGCGGGTCTCGTCGCCGGCTGGGGCATGACGTTTCTCGACACGGTCGACGGCAAGCTCGCGCGGACCACGATGACGAGTTCGAACTGGGGCAATGCCTTCGATCACGGCATCGACCTGATCCATCCGCCCTTCTGGTACTGGGCCTGGTATCACGGCATCACGGGCGGCGGCCCAGCGCCCGAATGGCTGACCCTGTCCTTGTGGATCGTGCTCGGCGGCTACGTCCTCGGCCGCCTCATCGAGGGCGCCTTCATGCAGCAGCACGGCTTCCACATCCATGTCTGGCGGCCTGCTGACAGCTTCATGCGCGAGATCACGGCGCGCCGGAACCCGAACATGTTTCTCTTCATGGTGCTGACCCTGTTCGGCGCGCCCGCGCTCGGATTCGCCGCCGTGGCGATCTGGACGGTCGTCTGCACGCTCTTCCACGCGGTCCGCCTTCTCGAGGCGATGGGCCGGCAGCAGACATCCTGGCTGGAGGCGACATGACCAAGCTCGCCGTTTTCGACGTCGACAAGACGATCACCCTGTTCCCGACCTGGCGGCAGTTCCTCCTGCTGGCGACCGACAAGCGCCGGCACCGGCGAATGCGGCTCGCCGGCGCGATGGGCATTGCCGGCATCGCCTATGCGACCGGGCGCGGCACGCGGACCGGCGTCAAGGAGGCGGCGCTGCGCTCCGTGCTGGCGGGCCGCAGGCGCGAGGAACTCGAAGCGCTGGCGGAGCGCTTCGTGAACGATCTGCTCGAAAGCGGCCTGCGTCCCAATGCGCGCCGCGTGATCGAGCAGCACAAGGCCGCAGGCGAAGAGGTCGTCGTCGCCACCGCCGCGGTCGATCTGATTATCGACCCGCTCTGCGAGGCGCTCGGAATCGAGACCAAGCTCTGCACGCCGATGGCATGGGAGGACGGCGTGCTGCAGGACCGCTTCGCAGGGCCGAACTGCTATGCCGAGGAGAAGGAGCGCCAGGTCCGGGATCTGGTCGAGGAGCGGGACGGCGAGCTGGTGGCTTTCTATTCCGACCACATCAGCGATCTGGGCCTACTCAAGCTGGCGCGTCGCGGCGTTGCGGTGAACCCGTCCCCGGCGCTTCTCGCGGCGGCCGAGGCCAATGGCGTGGACGTGGAGGACTGGAACCAATGAGAGCCATCATCCTGAGCGCCGGACGCGGCTCGCGCCTCCTCCCCCTGACGGCCGCGCGTCCCAAATGCCTGCTCGAGGTCGGCGGCGTGTCCGTGATCCGTCACCAGATCCGCGCGCTCGCGCGCGGCGGCGTCGATGACATCACCGTGGTCACAGGCTTCCTGCCGCATGCGGTCGAAGAAGACGTGCGCGGCCACGGTACGGAGGCGACCGTGCGCTGCCGCTTCAACCCTTTCTATCAAATCGCGGACAATCTCGCCTCGTGCTGGATGGTGCGCGACCGGATGACCGAGGACTTCATTCTTCTCAACGGCGACACGCTGTTCGAGGATGCGCTGCTCGAAGACGTCCTCGCAGCTCCGCCCGCGGCCGTGTCTGTCACCGTCGACAAGAAAAACGAGTACGATGAGGACGACATGAAGGTGACGCTGCGCGGCACCGAGCTCGTCGGGATCGGCAAGACGCTCGGGCACAGCGCGACGGACGCCGAATCGATCGGCATGCTGCGTTTCATGGGCGACGGGCCGCGCGTCTTCACCGACAAGCTCGAGGCGATGATGCGGACGCCCGAAGGCGTTCGGTCATGGTTCCTCAAAGCGATCGACGGCCTCGCCAAGAGCGGCATCACGGTCGAGACATGCAGCATTCAGGGTCGCGCCTGGTCCGAACTGGACACGCCGGAAGACTACGAGACGGTGCTGCGGCTCTTCGGCAGGTCCGCACGCGGCGGCACCGAATAGGTCAGGCTGGCCTGCGCCACGATCCGATCCTCCTCGTCGAGCACCTGCGCGTCGCAAACGACGAGGCGCTTGCCGAGCTTCAGGAGCCTGCAGACGCAGCGCAGCGGCCCCGGGCGCGGCTTGACGAGGAAGTTGAGGGTCGCGTTCGTCGTTACCGCCAGCGCCTTGGGTCCGACATGCGACAGGACGAGGACATAGGCGGCGAGATCGAACAGCGTGAAGAGCGTCGGGCCGGACACCGTACCGCCGGGACGTAAGTGGCTGTCGCCCGCCTTCAGCAGAACAATCGCCTCGCCCGCTGAGACGGAGGTCACCGTCATCGCTTCTTCGCCGCCGAAAGCCTGCGGGAAGACGTCGCGGAGGAGGGCCGTGACCTCCTCGGACGTCATGACCGGCTGGGGCGTCATCCGAAGACGCCGCCGCCGTCCTTCTTGGCGAAGCAATAGAGCCGGCTATCCTCGACCGCCGCCTGGCGGTGATGGACGATGGCCTGATAGCCCTCGTCCTTGACCATGCCGGTGAATGCGTCCTTGGACGGATATTCGGCGATGAAGCCGGCATCCCAGCGCTCGTCGTCCGGGCCGATCACGCCTGCGACGGGCTTGCCGCTCCAGGCGATGTGGCCGCCGACTTTCTTGAAGAAGGCGGCCGAAGCCCGGGCATATTCGGCATAGGCCTCCACGCCCGTCATCTTTTCTCTCGGGGCCTCGCCTTCGGCATAGGCCGCGAAGTCCCGGAACCGGAGCAGATTGAGCATCTGCACCGGTCCCTCGATCTCTTTCTCGGCAAGGGCATGGAAGGCTTCGCGGGTGGGGTCGATATGGCTCATGGCCGGACCCTAGCGAAGCGCTCCGCCCCTGCCGAGCGGGAAACCCAGTCTCAGGCAGGCTGAGGCGCGGATCCCGCAGGCGCGGCCTTGCCATCGGACGCGGCCGCCGCGAGGCGCAGCGCGTCTAGGCGGCTGGCGGTGCGATAGCCCTGCTGGAAGTCCGCATCCGCACCCAGAGCCGACAGCTTGTCCGCCACGGCCTCGGGCACGTTGCAGGCGAAGATCGCCTTGCTCTGGTCCTTGGCATCCTGCGCGATCGACTGGATTGCCCGGGCGGCCGACACGTCGACCTGAAGCTTCTTGGCGAAGTCGAG
>JACLAD010006645.1_pt1 | contig 30818 bp, 24 predicted proteins | sample 8027901 | NCBI WGS metagenome assembly JACLAD01 (sample SAMN15725071, study PRJNA655200) | protist metagenome | isolation source: fluorescence activated cell sorting (FACS) single amplified genomes of... | place: Spain: Blaines Bay Microbial Observatory, Mediterranean Sea | collected 2016-07-05 | reverse complement strand
ACATAATTCCGTCCATTGATGTTAGCAACGCAAACTGAAAGATTGAATTTCTCTTCTGTAAAGAACAGGCCTGATTATCCTGACTTTCTGGATATCCAGATCAAGTCATTCCAGGACTTCTTTCAATTAGAAACGAAATCAGAAGAAAGAGGAAATGAAGGGCTATACAATACCTTCATGGAGAACTTTCCAATTACGGACACCCGTAATCAATTCGTACTAGAATTCTTAGACTATTTTGTGGACCCACCAAGATATTCCATCCAGGAATGTATTGAGCGTGGTCTAACTTATAGCGTACCGCTTAAAGCACGGTTAAAGCTTTATTGTACAGACCCGGAGCATGAAGATTTTGAAACCATCGTGCAGGACGTATATTTAGGAACCATTCCTTACATGACCCCAAGCGGGACTTTTTGTATTAATGGTGCAGAACGAGTAGTAGTTTCTCAATTACACCGTTCCCCGGGGGTATTTTTTGGACAGTCTTTCCATGCCAACGGAACTAAGCTTTATTCAGCCCGTGTAATTCCTTTTAAGGGATCATGGATTGAATTTGCTACCGATATTAACAGCGTGATGTACGCGTATATCGACAGAAAGAAAAAGTTACCTGTTACGACTCTTTTCCGTGCCATTGGATTTGAGCGTGATAAGGATATTTTGGAGATCTTCGACCTTGCGGAAGAAGTAAAGGTTTCCAAAACCGGATTGAAAAAGATCCTGGGGCGTAGATTGGCCGCTCGTGTATTGAATACCTGGTATGAAGATTTCGTAGATGAGGATACTGGAGAGGTAGTTTCAATTGAACGTAATGAGATCGTTCTGGATCGTGATACCGTTCTTGAAAAAGAACATATTGAAGAGATAGTAGAAACCGGTTCAAAGACCATTCTATTACATAAAGAGGATAATCAGACTGGTGACTATGCGATTATCCACAATACATTGCAAAAAGATCCAACCAACTCCGAAAAAGAGGCGGTTGAACACATATATCGTCAACTTCGTAATGCAGAACCGCCAGATGAGGAAACTGCACGCGGAATTATTGACAAATTGTTCTTCTCAGATCAGCGTTACAACTTAGGTGAAGTTGGGCGTTACAGAATGAACAAAAAATTAGGTCTTGATATCGCTATGGATAAGCAGGTGCTTACCCGGGAGGACATCATTACCATTGTTAAGTATTTGATCGAGTTGATTAACTCAAAGGCAGAGATCGATGATATCGACCACTTGTCTAACCGTCGGGTTAGAACAGTAGGAGAACAACTTTCTCAGCAGTTTGGTGTTGGTTTGGCTCGTATGGCACGTACTATTCGTGAGCGTATGAACGTTCGTGACAATGAGGTGTTTACGCCGATTGATTTGATCAACGCAAAAACTTTATCTTCTGTGATCAACTCTTTCTTCGGAACGAACCAGTTGTCTCAGTTCATGGACCAGACGAACCCGCTTGCTGAAATTACTCATAAGCGTCGGCTTTCGGCTCTTGGGCCTGGCGGACTTTCAAGAGAAAGAGCAGGTTTTGAGGTACGTGACGTTCACTACACACACTACGGCAGGTTGTGTCCTATTGAAACTCCTGAAGGACCAAACATTGGTTTGATCTCTTCTCTTTCTGTTTATGCGAAAGTAAACGGAATGGGATTCATTGAGACACCATATCGTGAGGTTCTTAACGGGAAAGTGAATATTGATGAAGATCCAAGGTACCTAAGTGCCGAAGAGGAAGAGGAAAAGATGATTGCTCAGGCCAACATTGCAATGGGTGAAGACGGAACCATTCAATCGGACCGGGTTATCGCCAGGGAAGAAGGAGATTTTCCTGTGGTTGAGCCTTCACAGGTTCACTACATGGATGTTGCACCAAACCAGATCGCTTCAATATCGGCTTCATTAATCCCATTTTTGGAACATGATGATGCCAACCGTGCCTTGATGGGATCTAACATGATGCGCCAGGCTGTACCATTATTGAGAGTAGATTCTCCAATTGTAGGTACCGGACTGGAAAGACAGGTTGCTACAGATTCCAGAGTATTGATCAATGCTGAAGGAGAAGGAACTGTAGAATATGTTGATGCTGAAAGGATCACCATTAAGTACGACAGGACTGAAGAAGAGCGTATGGTAAGCTTTGATTCAGATTCTAAGACTTATGAGCTGGTAAAATTCAGAAAAACCAACCAGGGAACCTCTATTAACCTGAAGCCTATTGTAAGAGTAGGAGACAGGGTTTCTAAAGGACAGGTACTTTGTCAGGGTTACGCGACCGAGGCAGGTGAACTTGCTCTTGGACGTAACATGAAAGTGGCTTTCATGCCGTGGAAAGGTTATAACTTTGAGGATGCGATCGTGATTTCTGAAAAAGTGGTTAGAGATGATATTTTCACTTCTATTCATATTGACGAATATTCACTGGAAGTAAGGGATACTAAATTGGGTAATGAAGAATTGACCAATGATATTCCAAACGTTTCCGAAGAGGCGACTAAAGATCTTGATGAGAATGGAATGATTCGAGTTGGGGCAGAGGTGAAGCCTGGTGATATTTTGATCGGAAAAATTACTCCAAAAGGGGAAAGTGATCCAACTCCGGAAGAAAAACTTCTTAGAGCGATCTTCGGTGATAAAGCCGGTGATGTGAAAGATGCTTCTCTAAAAGCGTCTCCTTCATTGAGTGGGGTGGTAATTAACAAAAAGTTATTTGCCCGTGCGATCAAGGATAAGCGTAAGAGAGCACAGGATAAAGAAGATGTTGCTGCTCTTGAGAAGAAATATGAAGCGAAATTTGCTGTTCTTAAATCTGAATTGGTAGATAAATTATTTGCCATTATTGGAGGGAAAACAGCCCAGGGAGTTCAGAATGACTTAGGGGAAGAAGTGCTTCCAAAAGGTAAGAAGTATACTCAAAAGATGTTACATGCGGTAGACGATTACGCGCATTTGACTCAGGGTACATGGACTACAGATGATCATTTGAACGCTTTGGTTGCAGATCTTCTGCACAACTATAAGATCAAGGAAAATGATCTTCAGGGTAACTTAAGAAGAGAGAAATTTACTATTTCTGTTGGAGATGAGTTGCCTTCTGGAATTATAAAACTTGCTAAAATCTATATCGCCAAGAAGCGTAAGCTGAAGGTAGGGGATAAAATGGCAGGACGTCACGGGAACAAAGGTATTGTGGCACGTATTGTGCGACAGGAAGATATGCCGTTCCTTGAAGATGGAACTCCTGTTGATATCGTGTTGAACCCACTTGGGGTACCATCACGTATGAACATTGGTCAGATTTATGAAACTGTTCTTGGATGGGCCGGTCAAAAATTAGGGAAGAAATATGCGACTCCAATTTTCGACGGTGCTACTATAGACCAGATCAACGAATTGACAGACAGCGCTGGAATTCCTCGCTTTGGGCACACACATTTATATGATGGTGGAACCGGAGACAGATTTGACCAGCCGGCAACTGTTGGTGTGATCTACATGCTGAAACTTGGACATATGATCGATGATAAGATGCACGCACGTTCTATTGGACCGTACTCATTGATCACTCAGCAGCCACTTGGTGGTAAAGCACAGTTTGGTGGTCAGCGCTTTGGTGAGATGGAGGTTTGGGCACTTGAAGCATACGGTGCTTCTGCTACCCTGCGTGAGATCTTAACTGTGAAGTCTGATGATGTTATAGGAAGGGCTAAAACTTACGAATCTATCGTAAAAGGAGAGCCTATGCCAGAGCCGGGACTACCTGAATCATTCAACGTGTTGATGCATGAATTGAAAGGTCTGGGATTAGATATTAGATTAGAAGAATAAAAATTCTGCAGTGCGTTGTTCACGCGACGCACTGCAAATTTTACAATAATTAGATAGCACCATTATTATGGCTAGAAACAATGATAAGAATACAGTACAGAGGTTTAACAAAATCTCTATTGGTTTAGCTTCACCTGAGTCTATTTTGGCTGAGTCTCGCGGGGAAGTTTTAAAGCCGGAAACTATCAATTATCGTACACACAAACCAGAGCGTGACGGACTTTTCTGTGAGCGTATTTTTGGTCCTGTAAAGGATTACGAATGTGCTTGTGGTAAATACAAAAGAATCCGTTACAAGGGGATCGTTTGCGATAGGTGTGGTGTAGAGGTAACCGAAAAGAAAGTACGTAGAGATCGCGTGGGGCATATCAACCTGGTAGTTCCTGTTGCGCATATCTGGTATTTTCGTTCGTTACCAAACAAAATTGGATACCTGCTTGGTCTTCCGTCCAAGAAACTGGACATGATCATTTACTACGAGAGATACGTAGTAATTCAACCGGGTATTGCCAAGAATGAAGATGGAGAACCTTTAAAGAAAATGGATTTCCTAACTGAAGAAGAATACCTGAATATCCTGGATACTCTTCCGCAGGAAAACCTTTATCTTGACGACAGCGATCCAAATAAATTTATTGCAAAAATGGGTGCAGAATGTCTTATTGAGATTCTGCAGCGTATAGATCTTGATTCACTTTCTTATGAATTAAGACATAAAGCAAATAACGAAACTTCCAAGCAGCGTAAAACTGAAGCTCTTAAAAGACTTCAGGTTGTTGAGGCACTTCGTGATGCAAACAAGAACCGCGAGAACCGTCCGGAGTGGATGATTATGAAAGTAATCCCTATCATTCCGCCAGAATTACGTCCATTGGTGCCACTTGATGGTGGACGTTTCGCAACTTCAGATTTGAACGATCTTTACCGTCGTGTAATTATTCGTAACAACCGTTTGAAGAGATTAATGGAGATCAAAGCTCCTGAAGTAATTCTTCGTAACGAAAAACGTATGCTGCAGGAATCTGTGGATTCGTTGTTCGACAACACAAGAAAATCTTCAGCAGTAAAAACAGATTCAAACAGGCCGTTAAAATCCCTTTCTGACTCTTTAAAGGGTAAGCAGGGACGTTTCCGTCAAAACTTACTTGGTAAGCGTGTAGATTATTCAGCACGTTCGGTAATTGTTGTTGGACCGGAATTGAAATTGTTTGAATGTGGTCTTCCGAAGAACATGGCAGCCGAGCTTTACAAGCCTTTCGTGATCAGAAAACTGATCGAAAGAGGTATTGTAAAAACAGTAAAATCTGCTAAAAAGATCATAGATAAAAAAGAGCCTGTAGTATGGGATATCCTTGAAAATGTATTGAAAGGGCACCCTGTATTGCTTAACCGTGCTCCTACGCTTCACAGATTGGGTATCCAGGCATTCCAGCCTAAACTTATTGAAGGAAAAGCGATACAGTTACACCCATTGGTTTGTACTGCATTCAACGCCGATTTCGATGGTGACCAGATGGCAGTTCACTTACCTCTTGGGCCGGAAGCTATTCTGGAAGCTCAGCTTCTAATGTTGGCTTCTCATAACATTTTGAACCCTGCAAACGGTTCTCCGGTTACAGTACCTTCTCAGGATATGGTCTTGGGTCTTTATTATATGACCAAGCCTAGAAAATCTACTCCTGAAGTTCCTGTAAAAGGTGAAGGATTGACTTTCTATTCTGCAGAAGAAGTGAACATCGCTTACAACCAGAAGAAAGTAGATCTTAACGCGATCATCAAGATTAGGGCAAAGGATTACAACGAAGCAGGAGAGTTAGTTTATCAAATTATCGAGACTACTGTAGGACGTGTATTGTTTAATCAGACGGTTCCTGAAAAAGCCGGTTATATCAACGAAGTATTGACCAAGAAGTCACTTCGTGATATTATCGGAAATATCCTTAAAGTAACGAGCGTACCTGAAACTGCAGAATTCCTTGACCAGATCAAAGGACTTGGTTACGGATTCGCATTTAGAGGTGGACTTTCTTTCAGCTTAGGTGATATTATTATTCCTGAAGAGAAGCAGTCTATGATTGCTGAAGCCAACGAGCAGGTGGAAGGTATCATAGGAAACTATAACATGGGTCTTATTACCAACAACGAGCGTTACAACCAGGTGATTGATATCTGGACGTCTACCAATGCCGGTCTAACCGAATTGGCGATGAAGCGTATTCGTGAGGATAATCAAGGGTTCAACTCAGTGTATATGATGCTTGACTCCGGTGCGAGGGGATCTAAAGAACAGATTCGTCAGCTAACCGGTATGCGTGGATTGATGGCGAAGCCTAAGAAATCTAACTCCGGTGGAGGTGAAATTATTGAAAACCCGATTCTTTCCAACTTTAAGGAAGGTCTTTCGATTCTTGAATACTTTATCTCTACTCACGGTGCACGTAAAGGTCTTGCGGATACAGCCCTTAAAACTGCCGATGCCGGTTACTTAACCCGTCGTCTGGTAGATGTTTCACAGGATGTGATTGTGAATGAAGAAGATTGTGGAACTTTAAGAGGGGTAGATGTAGCTCCATTGAAAAAGAACGAGGAGATCGTGGAATCTCTTGGAGAGAGAATTCTTGGTAGAACGGCTTTACACGATGTGTACGATCCAATCACTAACGAGTTACTTGTTTCTTCGGGAGAGGAGATCGATGAAGATTGTGTTAAGAAAATTACGAATGCCCCAATTGAAAGCGTGGAAGTACGTTCAGCACTTGCATGTGAAGCCAAAAAGGGTATTTGTGTGAAATGTTATGGCCGTAACCTTGCAACCGGTAAAACGGTACAAAAAGGAGAAGCGGTTGGTGTAGTTGCAGCCCAGTCTATTGGAGAACCGGGTACACAGCTTACCTTGCGTACCTTCCACGTGGGTGGTATTGCAGGAAACATTTCTGAAGAAAATAAATTGATCGCCAAGTTCAACGGGGTTGCAGAGATTGAAGATCTTAAAACTGTACAGGGAGAGGCTCCCGACGGTGGTGAGGCAGAAATTGTGATCTCCAGGACTTCAGAATTGAAACTGAAAGATCCTAAATCTGGAATCGTGCTAAGTACCAGCAACATTCCTTACGGTTCGCAACTGTTCATCAAGAATGGAGATACTATTTCCAAAGATGACGTTGTTTGCCAGTGGGATCCATATAACGGGGTGATCATTTCAGAATTTGCCGGTAAGATCCGTTACGAGAATATCGAACAGGGAGTTACTTATCAGGTAGAGATTGATGAGCAGACAGGATTCCAGGAAAAAGTGATTTCTGAATCTAGAAACAAGAAACTTATTCCGACTTTACAGATCTTAGGTAAAAAGGATGAAGTGATTCGTTCTTATAACCTTCCGGTTGGTGCTCACCTTATGGTAAACAACGACGAGAAGATCAAGGTAGGTAAGATCCTTGTGAAAATTCCGCGTAAGTCATCTAAATCTGGTGATATTACGGGTGGTCTTCCACGTGTAACTGAATTATTCGAAGCGCGTAATCCATCCAACCCTGCTGTAGTAAGTGAGATTGACGGTGTTGTTTCCTTCGGAAAGATCAAACGTGGTAACCGTGAGATCATTGTAGAGTCCAAACTTGGAGAAGTGAAGAAGTATCTTGTGAAACTTTCTAACCAGATCCTTGTTCAGGAGAATGACTATGTTCGTGCAGGTATGCCGCTTTCTGACGGTTCTGTAACTCCGGAAGATATCTTGAGTATCAAAGGGCCAAGTGCTGTTCAACAGTATCTTGTGAATGAAGTACAGGAAGTTTATCGATTACAAGGGGTGAAGATCAACGATAAGCACTTTGAAGTAGTTGTAAGACAGATGATGCGTAAAGTAAGAGTGGTAGATCCGGGAGACACTATTTTCCTTGAGAACCAACTGGTTCATAAATCAGATTTCATCGAAGAAAATGACGCTATTTTCGGAATGAAAGTGGTAGATGACGCCGGTGACTCCGAAAACCTGAAACCCGGACAAATTGTTTCTCCTCGGGAACTAAGAGATGAAAACTCTCTGTTAAGAAGGGAAGACAAGAATCTTGTAACTGCAAGAGACGTGACTGCCGCAACTGCGACACCGGTCCTTCAGGGTATTACAAGAGCGTCACTTCAAACCAAGTCATTTATCTCGGCGGCTTCCTTCCAGGAAACTACTAAAGTACTTAATGAAGCAGCGGTAAGTGGTAAAGTTGATACACTTGAAGGACTTAAAGAGAATGTTATTGTAGGACATAGAATTCCTGCCGGTACCGGTATGAGAGAATACGATGATATTATTGTAGGTTCTAAAGAAGAATTTGACGAAATGCTTGAGAAAAAGCAGGAAGTAAATTATAACTAAAATGAATTTCTGGGCTGCAATTGTGGCCCTGATTTTTTATTAAGACCTTTAAATCCCGATAATCATCGGGATTTTTCTATTTTTATAAATGAATAAAATAATATACCATTATGAGTGAAGAGAAAAAATCCAAAAAAGGACAAATAAATATAGAACTGGATGAAAAAGTGGCCGAAGGCACTTATTCCAACCTTGCGATCATTAACCACTCTGTTTCAGAATTTGTGGTGGATTTCGTGAGCATCATGCCCGGCACTCCCAAGAGCAAGGTCAAATCCAGGATCATACTTACACCGCAACACGCCAAAAGGTTACTAAAAGCGCTTGGAGACAATGTGAAACGCTTTGAAAAAGCTCACGGGGAGATCAAGGATTATGAGCAGGCACCATTGCCGTTGAACTTTGGTCCTACAGGACAGGCCTAGTGTTCCAAAAATGGCATTTTTCAGAACGTTTTCTGAAGGTAATTCTGAAATAATTGGTAACAAAACCCGGAAATCCACTTTTAACTTTTTTCATCTTGATTCTGTATGAAAATAAGAAAATATGAAGCTAAAGACCGGGAGGCAGTAATAAATATCCTGAGACTAAATACGCCGGAATTCTTTGTTCCTTCCGAAGAACAGGATTTCTTGGAATATTTGGAGCGTGATTCGCAGAATTATTTTATTATTGAGGAAGCTAAGACGATAATCGGCTCAGGCGGATTCAATTACGGCTTTGAAAATGGGAAAACAGCGAGAATTTCCTGGGGAATGATTCATCCCGAATGGCAGGGGAAAGGCGGGGGAACTAAGCTTACCCAGTTTAGAATTGAGGAAATAAAGAAAAATCCGGAGATAAGAAAGATCCAGGTACGAACAACCCAGGTGGTGTACAGGTTCTATGAAAAGCAGGGTTTCCTACTTGAAAATAATGAAAAAAACTACTGGGCACCGGGATTTGATCTCTATCAAATGAAAATAGATATAGAAAGACCCAAAAATGCCGAAAATAGATCTTAATAACCATACTTTAAACTAAAACAAGACCAACAAGCCTTATGAAAATTTTTATCAGATTATTTTTTGTCCTGTTTCTGCTTTTACAAAGCTGCGCAACCGATCAGGATTGCGAGGATTTGGCATGTACTACCCCGCCAGTGTCTTTCATTTTTGAATTAGTTGACAGTGCTACAGGTGAAAATCTTTTTACCAATGGAACCTATACAGCTGCAGAGATAGAAATTAATAACTTAAACTCTGATGACATTATAGCCTATACTTTTATTGATGAAAACGAGGTGAATTTAATTCAAATTGCTTCGGTAGGATGGGAATCTGGAGTGACAAATATTGCACTTGAACTGGATTCTGAAAGAATGGTTACCTTATACGTTGATGCAGAAAGGGTGACCGAAGATTGCTGCGATTTTACGAGATACAATGAGGTGAGAATTGAAACAGAATTTGGACTTGATGAGCAGGATGGGATTTATAGAATTCTGGTAGATTAAGATGACACTTTTTATTCGGTGAAATATATATTTTTAGTTTTAGTGTTAGTTTTTTGCGGTGGTGCTGTAAGTGGCCAATCCTTCAAAAATCACACTTTACAGGATACTGTTCAGTCTGGTGAAACCACAGGATCAAATGAAAAGGATGTGGCTCAAATCATCTTGCATTACAATAACGGGAGAAGATTTGATCAGGCTGAAAAGTACAGGAACTCTATTGCAGAGTATACCAAAAGTATTAATTACGACACCTTGTTTGTTGAAGGATATTTCGCAAGGGGAACCGCAAGAATTAATGATTCTCAATTCGACGCGAGGATTGAGGATTTTAACCAAGTGCTTGAAATAAAACCAGAGTACGGATCGGCCTACTTCTACAGGGCATTTGCCAGAATGAAAAATTACCAGCATTTGAGGTCGGTTTCCGACACAATTCAATACGAAGTAAAAGTCTATCTTACACCTCCCTCACAAACGTACAAGAGAGGTGCACTGTCAAAGGATGAAATGATGGAAATTTGTGAAGACTATAAAAAAGGTCTTTTGTTGAGCAGAAAAAAATCTTCTGTTGCAGAACGGCTTCAGAGCTTTTGCTCAGAAGATTAAACTACGGCGACAACTTCAGGAAAGGCGTTGTATAATATTGATCAAAATAGCGTGTTTTGGCTAATCAAACAATATTTTTGTTTTTTAAAGGTTAAATAATGACAGAGTATTCAAAAAGAATGTAATTATAACGCTACGCTAACCTTTCCAAAAATGGCAGATCGCATAAAAACTTATAGCGAATTCTATAAATTCTACCTTACCGAGCATCAGAATAAAACCAGCCGAATATTACATTTTACAGGAACATTGCTTGTTTTTGTGCTTTTGTTCCTTGCTATTTTGTACGGCTGGGGATGGGAATGGATTTTCCTTCCGCTTGTAGGTTACGGCTTCGCCTGGATTGGACATGCATTTTTTGAAAAAAATAAGCCGGCTACCTTTAAATATCCTTTTTGGAGCCTTATTTCTGATTTTAAATTATTTTTCGAAATCCTCTTCGGAAGAAAAAGTTTTGACTCCCGTAAGGATTAGAAAATGATCAAAAAAGCTTTTCTTCTTTTTTTCCTTTTTAAAAGTATAACCGCATTTTCACAGGAAACTACGCTCCTCAAAGGAAAGATCCATGCAGATTCTTCTCTTGCGGAAACTTACATAAATATCATCAACCTCACCCGTAAGACCGGAACGGTAAATGCTCCTTCCGGGGACTTCGAGATTGAAGTGGCCGTAAATGATAGTCTGCTGTTTTCCTCTGTACAATATGAACCTGTAAAAGTAAAGGTTTCAGAAGAAGTTCTACAAAACGGCTTTTTAAATATCTGGTTGAAGGAAAGTCTGAATGAACTGGCCGAGGTGAAGATTAGTGACATTGATCTTTCGGGAAATCTGAAAAAAGATCTCTCCAATATACCCACTTTTACGCAGGCAGATATGGGCTTTAAAATGTCTGACAAACCTTTGCCGACATCCATTGAGCGAAAACTTTTCACTGCTTCCGGGGTTCAAAAGAATTCTCTTGAAAACCCGGCGGGACAGGTGAATGTTAGCCTGGACGGAATTATAAATTCACTCAACGGAAAGATGGAGATGCTTCAAAAAGCCAAAGAGAACCAGGATCTGAACAATCTTGTTATTGACGGGATGAATGCTTTACCTGAAAAATTCTTTGCAATCGATCTCGAGATTCCGCAGACAGAAATCAAGAATTTTGTCTATTTCTGTACAGAAACTCCCGGTTTTAAGAACCTGCTTCGGAAGGAAAAACTTCTTGAACTTATTGAATTTTACCAAAGAAAAGCTCCCGTTTTCCTTGGGGAACGGATGGGGAAATAAACCCCGAAAATGTCATTTTCGGGACGTATTTCCGTAACTGTTCCAAATATTCCTGTTTAAAAAACCATTTAAAATTCCGAAGTGAAATGAAATTTGATAGAGGGATATTTTTGCTGGGTCATTTGAAGCGAAAAAGCCGAATCTGCAAGAAATACAAGTTGCCCCTGTTTGTCTTTTGCTAAAAACTTCGATTTCACCCGTTTAAAATCCTTGAATTCTTCATTCTTCTCATCACTTGGTTCCACCCAGCAGGCTTTATGAACGTTAAGGTTTTCGTAGGTGCATTTGGCGCCGTACTCGTGTTCCAGCCTGTACTGAATTACCTCAAACTGCAGGGCGCCTACGGTGCCAATCACTTTTCGGCCATTGAATTCCAGCGTAAAAAGCTGTGCGACCCCTTCATCCATTAATTGATCAATCCCTTTTTCCAGTTGTTTGGATTTCATGGGATCGGCGTTGTTGATGTACCGGAAATGTTCCGGAGAAAAACTCGGAATTCCGCGGTACTGCAAATTTTCTCCTTCGGTAAGGGTATCGCCAATTTTAAAGTTACCGGTATCGTGAAGTCCCACGATATCTCCGGGGTAAGATACATCTACAATTTCCTTTTTTTCAGCAAAAAAGGCATTTGGGCTGGAGAATTTCAGCTTTTTATTGTGACGCACGTGCAGGTAAGGCGTGTTTCTTTCAAATTTCCCTGAAACGATTTTTATAAAAGCCAGCCTGTCCCGGTGCTTCGGGTCCATGTTCGCATGGATCTTGAAAACAAAACCGGTAAAATCTTTTTCATCGGGTTGTACCTTTCGCGTGTCACTTTCTTTAGCCCGTGGAGTGGGTGCAATGTTGATAAAGCAATCAAGCAACTCACGTACACCAAAGTTATTAAGCGCCGAGCCAAAGAAAACGGGCTGTAAATTTCCGTCGAGGTACGCCTGCTTGTCAAATTCGGGATAAACCCCCTGTGCCAGCTCCAGTTCGTCCCGCAAGGTATCGGCAGCTTTATTGCCAATGAGCCCGTCCAGTTCTTCTGAAGCCAAATCTGAAATCTCCACTGTCTCCTCAATATCCTTTCTCGGGTCACCGGTGAAAAGATTTACGTTCTGCTCCCAGATGTTGTAGATCCCTTTAAAGTCGTAGCCCATTCCAATGGGGAAGCTTAAAGGGGTTACGGTAAGATTTAATTTTTGTTCGATCTCGTCCAGAAGTTCAAAAGCATCCTTTCCCTCACGGTCAAGCTTATTGATAAAAACGATCATGGGAATATTCCGCATGCGGCAGACTTCCACGAGCTTCTCCGTTTGCTCTTCAACCCCTTTTGCAACGTCGATTACCACGATCACGCTGTCAACCGCAGTTAGCGTTCTAAAAGTATCTTCAGCAAAATCCTTGTGGCCGGGAGTATCAAGAATGTTGATCTTTATATCTTTATATTCAAAACCAAGCACCGAAGTTGCAACAGAAATCCCCCGTTGGCGTTCAATTTCCATAAAGTCACTGGTTGCGCCTTTTTTAATCTTGTTAGATTTTACGGCGCCGGCTTCCTGGATCGCCCCTCCAAAAAGCAACAGCTTTTCAGTAAGGGTGGTTTTACCGGCATCGGGGTGAGAGATGATTCCGAAGGTTCGTCTTCGCTTGATTTCTTCTGAAAATTTCATAATACAATTTAAGGCTGCAAAGATAATTAAATGTAATTGATTTAAGGTGTTCCGCTCAACCGGGATTAGATGGTTTTCATGAATGCCCGGGTGTATAATTCGGACATGTTTTTGTACTTTTGAGCTTCAAAATTTGAAATGGAAGAAGAAAAAGTAATACTGGTCAACGAGAAAGATGAGCAAATAGGATTAATGCCAAAGATGGAAGCTCATGAAAAGGCGCTGCTGCACAGGGCTTTTTCGGTATTTGTCTTTAATGAAAAAAATGAGCTCATGATCCAGCAAAGGGCTTTAGGGAAATACCACTCTCCCGGCCTGTGGACCAATACCTGCTGCAGTCATCAACGCGAAGGAGAGAGCAATATCGCCGCCGGCAAAAGGAGGCTGCAGGAAGAAATGGGCTTTTCAACAGATCTCAAGGACACGATTTCTTTTATATACAAAGCTCCTTTTGATAATGGCCTTACCGAACACGAATTTGATCACATTCTTGTGGGTAATTTTACCGGCGAACCAAATCTTAATCCCGATGAAGTAGCAGCCTGGAAGTGGGTTTCATTAGAAGACCTGCAGAAGGATATGGCTGAGAATCCTGAGATTTATACCGAATGGTTTAAGATCATTTTTGATAAGTACTATAAACACATTAGCTAATGAAGGTCACCGTAAACAGAAAAGCTCATTTTAACGCGGCACATCGGCTCTTCCAAAAGGACTGGAGTGATGAAAAGAATATGGAAGTGTTTGGAAAATGCAGCAACCCAAATTATCATGGGCATAACTATGAACTTATAGTTGCTGTTACCGGTGAAATTGATGAGGAAACAGGTTTTGTAATGGATTTAAAGAAGTTAAAAGACCTCATTTATGAAGAAGTCGAAGTTTCTTTTGATCATAAAAACCTGAATGTGGAGGTGCCGGAATTTGAAAACCTCAATCCCACTGCAGAAAATATCTCTATCGTCATCTGGAAGAAGTTAAGGGAAAAACTTGCGTCACATCTTGATCTTGAGGTAACGCTATATGAAACGCCAAGAAATTTTGTCACTTTTAAAGGCTGAAAAAAAATTTTCCTGAAAGTGTTGTTGAGTCGGGAAAAAATGTAAATTCGCAGCTGATAAAATCTTGCATTGAAAATGGCGAACAGAAGAACACTTAAAAGGGATATCAATTACGTAATGGGTGATATCATTGAAGCAGCTTACCTGCATCAGGTTGCAAACCCAAACGAAGATCCCGCAAAATCTGAAGCGATTGTTGATGAAGCAATTGCAGATTTTGATGAGTTAATTGCAAAAATGAATCAAAAGGATGTTGAAAATAAGCAACAACATTTTAAATCAATTCAAAAGGAACTGGAAGCTAAAGCGAATGTTTTAGTAGAGAAAGTGAATTCTTTGTAAATAATACTGGCCGATGTAGCTCAGCTGGCTAGAGCAGCTGATTTGTAATCAGCAGGTCGTGGGTTCGAGTCCCTCCATCGGCTCTTGATGAAAACCTCTCATTTTTTTGAGAGGTTTTTTGTTCTCAAAAAACTTCATTTCCAAACACCTTCTACATTCCCCTCCTTCTTGAGGAGGGGTGTCCGCAGGACGGGGTGGTGCCTCTCGCGAAAGTGCTGCGTGTTCTTCGTTTCAGGGGGGGTGTCCGCAGGACAGGGTAGTGTCTTTCTGAAAAAAGCTGCTGCGCATTCTTTTCGGGAAAAGGGCTTTAATGCACCACTTCCAGCTGTAAAGTTCGTGAAGAATCTTTTTGAACAGCCAGGAAATCTTCTTTATTTTTTTCAATGTCCTTATTCCAGAATGGGATCATTTCTGAAAGTTTTTCTTCCCATTCTTTGCTTTTTAGTTTTTCGGGAAATACAATTTCTAGCACATCAAGCATGATTTTCACTGCTACTGATGCTCCCGGGGAAGCACCCAGTAGTGCGGTAATAGAGCCGTCTTTATTATGAATGACATCTGTACCAAATTCAAGGACGCCACCCTGTTCTTTGTCTCTTTTAATGATTTGTACACGCTGCCCGGCTACCTGCAGTTCCCAGTCTTCGGGTTTGGCGTCTTTAATAAATGCCCGTAACTCTTCAACCCTGTCTGAGTGGCTCATACTTACCTGTTCGATCAAATATTTTGTGAGGTCAAGATTGTGCCAAAAGACACCCCACATTGAAGGGATATTCTTTAAATTAATAGATTTTGGAAGATCTGTGCGGGAGCCTTCTTTTAGAAATTTCGTGCTAAAGCCTGCAAAAGGTCCAAACATAAGTTCCTTTTTACCGTTGATGTAACGCGTATCGAGGTGCGGCACAGACATAGGTGGTGTGCCAACTCCCGCTTTGCTGTAGACTTTTCCGTCGTGCTGCTTTATAATTTCCTCATTCTTACAGAATAACCATTGCCCGCTTATCGGGAATCCGCCGTAACCGTCTTTTTCGTTGATTTCCACCTTTTGGAGTAGGGGTAGTGCACCGCCGCCGGCACCTATGAATACATGCTCGGCATCATAATATTTTTTATCTCCTGTGTTGCGATCCCTCACTTCCATAAGCCACTCCGCTTGTCTTCCCGGGTCAACATCAAGCACCTCGTGCTGAGTCAGGACAGGAACATCAAAATCATTTTTCAATATCTCCAGGTATTGTTTTGTAAGACTGCCAAAATTGACGCTGGTTCCCAGTTCCATTCGGGTGGCAGCCATTCTTTCACCGGGATCACGATCTTTCATGATGAGCGGAAACCACTTTTTCAGAATTTCATGATCTTCGGAAAATTCCATGTTTTCAAACATAAAATGAGAAGTCATGGCTTCATATCTCTTCTTCAGAAAAATTGAATTTCTTTCTCCCGGAACCCATGCGTGGTGTGGGTTTGTATGGATAAACGACTGTGGATCCTTGATCATTCCTTTCTTTACCAGGTGCGACCAGAATTGTTTTGAAATTTCAAATTCTTCAAAGATTCTTTTTGCTTTGGAAATATCAATGCTGCCGTCTTCTTTTTCGGGAGTGTAATTGAGCTCGCAAAAAGCCGAATGTCCCGTTCCTGCATTATTTGGTGCAGCCGAGCTTTCCTGTGCCACTTCATCCAGCCTTTCAAAAATGATGATTTTAAGATTGGGGTCAAGAAGTTTAAGCATTAAAGAAAGCGTGGCGCTCATGATGCCACCACCTACACAAATAAAATCGTACTCCTTATCAATTTTTACTTTGTTGGACATATGCTGGTTTTTTCCCAAATTAGAAAAATCCTTCCCCATATGCTCCTAAGAAAATATTAAACCTTGAGACGGTTGGCATTTGAAAATAAAATATCCCGCGCAAAGGCGGGATATGAATGAGCGCCAAAAATGGCATTTTTTAAAGGTTTTCTTCGGAAGACTCGCCGGCAACTTCATTTAATTTCTCCATCTTCCTTCTTTCCTTCAGGAACTCTGAAAGGCTTTGCCCGTATTTAGATTCTTTTATTTCCGGGGTAAGAGAGGTGTAAATAGTGTCCAGGTATTTGATGTTTGCATCGTAAACTTCAGAAATAGCAAGATAAGGAGCTACTTCCATGTTTTTGTTGTTGATGGCAAAATTTACGGTGTACAAATACCTTCTCTTGATAAGGCCTTCATATTCATCATTTGCTGCCTGCATGGCTTCTTCATTTTCTTCCTGTTGTGCCCGGAGGTTGGCCTGGATAAGCTCAAGGTTTCGGTCATTGAACCTCTTCATCATTTTTCGGTATTCCGCTAACTTTTCCTGGTTCTTTGAACCTTCAACAACTGCATTGGCTTCAAAGTTCTTCAGGGAAGTGTTAATGGTCATTTCTCCTGGTTCAGCAAAAAAAGTGATTCGGTCATTATATTCAGATCCATCAACTTTATCGAGGTAGAGGTAATACACCTGCGGACTTTCAATAAAAGTTTCAAAGGTAAAAGCAGGGTCTCCTTCCACCTTTATAGAATCTATTGAAACCAGGGTGGTATCTTCAATTTTTTGAAGGTATAAAGTCCCTTTTTTGAGGCCTTCTACTTTTCCGGTGATACTAAGATTTGTCTCTTCGCTTGAACAGGCGGCAAGACATAAAATACTAATTAAAAGTAAGCTGAATTTTTTCATTTTTCTGAGATAGGTAATCGGGCGCAAATATGACAAAAAAATCTCTTTTTTCACTACCCGGCTGAAGCCATTTGCATTAAAATAGTACATAAGATAGCCCCATAAGTTCCTACGACATATCCAAACACTGCAAGGAGAACACCCACAGTGGCGAGAGAAGGGTGAAAAGCTGCTGCTACCACTGGAGCCGAAGCAGCCCCGCCTACGTTGGCCTGGCTTCCAACCGCAAGGAAAAAGTAAGGAGCTTTGATAAGTTTGGCAACCCCAATTAAAAGTCCGGCGTGAATAGCCATCCAAACCAAACCTATAGCAATTAACCCCGGATTTTCGAAAACCATCCCAAGGTCCATTTTCATACCTATTGTTGCTACCAGGATGTATATAAAGATACTACCCAGTTTACTTGCACCGGCGCCTTCGTATTCTTTTGCTTTTGTAAAAGAAAGTGCGATCCCAATGGCTGTTGCAATGGTGATCATCCAGAAGAAGGTTGAAGAAAATGATGACATTGCAGACTTGCTGTCATTGATAGCTTCAAAATTGGCTGAAAGGAATGCCGATATAACTTCGGAACCCCAGTGCGCGATTCCTACCGCGCCAAAAGCAATGGCCAGCATGATCATCAAATCGGCCAAAGAGGGATTTCTTGTAACGCTTTCAGCATAAGCTGAAACTTTTTCTTTTAAAGTAGTAATAGCGCTGGTATCAGATTTTAGCCAGTTATCAATTCGTTCACTTTTGCCAATTCCCATTAAAATAATTGCCATCCAAAGGTTGGCCACAACGATATCCACGAGTACCATTCCTCCATATCTTTCAGGGTTATATTCATAGATTTCAAGCATGGCTGCCTGGTTGGCACCACCACCAATCCAGCTTCCCGCCAGGGTGGAAAGACCGCGCCAAATGGCATTAGGACCCACTCCTCCTACAGTTTCAGGAGAAACTGCCGAAATCAGAAGAATGGCTAACGGGCCACCAATGACAATTCCTATGGTCCCTGTAAAAAACATAATAAGAGCCTTTGGCCCCAGATTAAAAATGGCTTTTAAATCAATGCTTAAGGTCATAAGGACCAAAGAAGCCGGTAAGAGATAACGACTGGCAACAAAATAGAGTTGAGAAGTGGAATCTGAAATGATGCCAAGGGAATTAAGTATGGCAGGAAGAAGGTAGCACATTAAAAGTGCAGGTACGACCTTATAAAATTTACTCCAGAATCCTGTTTTTTTTGAGGAGGTGAGAAATACAAAACCCAGTGACAACATTAAAAGTCCGAAGACGATTGCATCATTGGTGAATACAGGGGTGCTTTCCATATTTATTAGCTTAAGGCCGCCAAAATACAATTTTTCTGAAACTCTAATAAGAGCGCGCGAAGGTTTAAGTAAGATTGAATAACTTCTGCAGGCTTTTTGCCACACCGTCTTCTTTTCCGTGGTGGGTAACCTCTTTAGCTATTTCCAGTATTTCGGGCTTTGCGTTGCCAACTGCAATCCCCATTCCTACAGCTTTCAGCATTTCGTAATCGTTAAAATTATCTCCAAAAGCAATAACCTCCTCAAGGTTGAAATGAAAATGATCCTCAAGAAGTATATTGATCCCCGTTAGCTTGGAAACTTCTTTATTTGCGATTTCAAGATAGGTAGGCTTTGAACGGTAAAGGTGCAGCTCATTTCCGAAGTTAGAAGAAAGATACTGGCTGATTTCATCAACCTGATTTTCTTCACCCATACACATGATCTTATGAGCGCCTTTTTTCTCTTTTTTCCAATGATCAATGACATCTATTGCCGGTTTTACGGTAGGAACAACTTTGGTATTATTCTTTTCCCGTTCTGCCCAGTTGTCCATTTCGGGAACATACCACTCATCGTGGTGGTATAAACTTACATGGCATTTGATGTTTTGGTTGAACTGCTGAAGCCTCTCTATAGTGGATAGTGGTATTTCGGTAGAATGTACCGTTTTTCCATCTACAATTACAAGTCCGCCATTGTAGCAAATGAGCGGCTGGTGCGCGATCTTCAGCTCATCCTGAAGATGCCGCATGGCCTTGGGCATCCTGGAAGAGATTAGAATAACAGGAACTTCTTTATCCAGTTGATGAAAAACCTCTCTGGTAAGGGAAGACAGTTCTCTTTCCTTGTTGAGTAAGGTACCGTCAATATCTGAAAATATGATTTTATAACTCATTCTTTAATACCTGAATAATACCGGAACAGGACTATGAAACAGGATTTATACCTGGTGAGGTGTATCAGTGGTTTTGCTGTAGCGGGCGATCACTTTTTTGGCTTCGTCCGCTTTTTGAGTTCCTATGAGAAATTTTTCTCCACTTTTTGCAATCAACTGGATGCCTGTGTTCCCTGCGACGTTGTACGCTTTGTTGTCCCGGCCAACACCCCGAAATCCCCATCCCCCGTATTCTGTTAAGGGATCGTAGGTTCTCACATAGATATCTTCAATTTCCTTCCAATTGTAATATCTCCTGGTAAATCCAAACGGCCGAAACCGGGTAAAAACGCCTTTTTCATCAATCCGGGTTTCCAGGCGTAAAGATAGTAATGCAAATACAAGTGGCACAGTAATGATTAAACTTATAATTGAAACAATAACTGCCGTACTTTCTTCAGCATTTATTGTAGCGTAATATGCAGTACCCACACCAATAACTATGATTGCGAGAATGAACATAAATAGCCACCATCTTTTTACAAATTGTTTTTCAAGGAAGATATCCATAAAGGCGGAATTTGTTTTTATATTAAAAAGAATGGCCTCCATTAAGATAAAAGCCATTCCTCTTTTAGTTTCTTTTAAAGTTACAAATTTCTTTTTGCTTAAAAAATTGTTCCTCAAAAAGAACGGTGGAATAACTTTTGACTGATGAGGACAAAGCGGAAGCCGATAAATTTAATTCCTTTTATATCTTTGCCGCTCAAAATCCTGAAAAATATGAAAAACCTGTTTTTAATTATTGTCATTCTTATTTCTTCATTTTCCTTTGCTTCGGAAGAAGACTGGGGAAGAACGGGCCATCGTGCCACCGGTGAAATTGCTCAACAATACCTTTCAAAAAAGGCAAAAAAGAAGATCAATGAAATCCTTGACGGACAAAGTCTTGCTTTGGTCTCTACCTATGCCGATGATATCAAAAGCGATCCCCGCTACAGGGAGTTTAGTCCATGGCACTACGTAAATCTTGAAAAAGGAGAAACTGAATATTCTAAAGAAAAAGCGAATCCCGCAGGTGACCTGGTACAGGCAATTAAAAAGTGTGTAGCAGTTCTTGAAGATAGAAATGCTTCTATGGAAGATAAGGAATTCTACCTTAAGATGCTCGTGCACTTCATGGGTGACCTGCATCAACCTTTTCATGCCGGTAGGGGAGAAGATAAAGGAGGGAATGATATACAGGTTCGCTGGTTTGGTGACGGTTCAAATATTCACCGCGTGTGGGACAGTGAAATGATCAATGATTTTCAAATGAGCTATACCGAACTTGCAGAAAATGCAGATGATCTTTCCAAAAGTGAAGTAAAAGAAATTGCCTCGGGAACTGTATTGGACTGGATGTATGAATCTAAGGAATTAAGCAAAGAAACCTACGCTTCTGTAGAGATTGGAGACAAACTTGGGTATGAGTACATGTACAAATGGTTTCCTGTAGTTCGGGAACAATTGCAGAAAGGTGGAATTAGACTGGCTACAGTTTTAAACGAAGTTTTCAACTAACTATAGTTTCCGAAATGTCAAATTTACTCTCGGTTCCAGTGGCCGGGATGTTTTAGGAATCTGGTGCAGCCAATGGTGTTGCGTAGTTCCTTTCATGAGTAGAAGGCTTCCCGAGGGAAGCCTTATTTTGTAGCGTTCGTTTTTATCGTTGCGGTGTTTAAGGTGAAAGAAGCGCTCTGCACCAAAACTAAGGGAAGCTATAACAGGATTGTTTCCAAGTTCTTTCTCATCATCAGCATGCCAGCCCATGCTGTCACGGCCATTGCGGTAAAGGTTTGCGAGACAGGTGGTGAAATCTTCTTTTGTTTGCAGTTCAAGTTTTTCTTTCAAGATCAAAAGTTCCTTCGGAAAAGGCTTTGGATACATCGTAATATTGGAGTAAGTATAGGCTTTTGTATTGTTACCAAATAAGGCCGTTAGGCGCGGCTGTGGGTAATTTTTCCCGAAGAGCTTAATAGAATCCTGCTGCCATGGAATTATTTTCAGAAGAAGGCCAAAATATGCTTTTGCAGCGTCAGCCTCCAGAAAGTTTGGGTAAAAATAAATTTCTGCATCCTTTAATGGAAGCAGCGAAATTTTTGTTTCTGAAATAATGATTTTCTTCATAAAAAAATGTAAATGTTTCTTAAGAATAAAACCGCCAGAGCCTTAATTTTTTGGTAAAATTAACTTTTTAAAGTTGAAGATATTCTTACACTTGCAGTAGATTCGCGAAAAGATACACATTTTTGTTGTGGATAAATTAAGAAATCATTAACTTTCCCTACGCCTGTACCCCATAGGCTTGAACTTAATAAATACAAGATTGAGCAAAACGTTTCCTATTCTGCTGTTGAGTATCTACTGCTCATGCCTTGGCTTTTCACAGTCACAACAAGCCGGTTACAAAGATAGTATTGTCCAACTTTTTGACCTTTCCACAGAGGCTTTAAATGATTATAAATACCATAAATCTATCCAGTTTAGCCTCGATATGATTGAGCTGGCAGATAAACATGAGGATTATTACCATCTTTATCACGGGTATAACAATTTAGGAATTAACTATGATGACCTTTATGATACAATAAGGGCGAAAGACAGTTATGAGAAAGCACTCCGCTACGCCAGGCTTAGCAATAATGATACACTACTTTGGTGGGCCTACAATAATTTGGGAAATGTGTTTACTGCCAATGACGCCACCATAGAAGAAGGCTTTAAATTTTACGATAAAGCTATAAAAATCTCTTCCCGCCTTGAGGATGCAGAAAGTAGTGCTACGCCTCTTCTAAACAAGGGGTGGACGCATTTATATCTGGAAGAATATGACGAGGCTTACCCATATCTTCTTGAGGTAAAAAAACTGTCAGAAGAAATTAATGATAAATTTCTTGATGCACAACTCGCCTCCCTCTTCGGAATGTATTACTCTGGAAAAGAAAGATATGAGGAAGCCAAAAAGCATTTTGAGGAATCTATTAAAATAGCAGAAAAAGATTCTTTGCTAATTGAGGCTACCACTGCTTATGACGGCTATGCAGAGGTGCTTTTCAAAAATGGCGAGTTTGAAGAGGCATATAATGCCCTCGACAAATATATCATCTTTGACGCCGAGTTGTATGAGAAGGAAAAGCTTGAACAAATGGAAGCGGCACAGGCCCGGTTTGAAACAAAGCAATACCGGGAAAACCTTGAAATTGCAAGAAGGGAACAGCACTATAAAGATAAGGTTATTGAAAAATCTCAGCAAATAACAACTATCATGGTGATTTCTCTTATTGTGCTCTTGCTGTTCATTTTTCTTCTAATCGGGATTAGCCGAAGCAGGAAAAAGCTTATCAGGAAACTAAAGGAGAATAACCAGGAGCTTTTAAGGTCAAAGGAGGAAGCGGAACGACTTTCTATGTTAAAAAGCCGCTTTTTCTCTACCGTAAGCCACGAATTAAGAACGCCGCTTTATGGAGTTGTAGGGCTTACTTCTTTGCTGTTGGAAGATAATAAGAACAAGAAGCTGGAGGAAGATTTAAAATCCCTTAAATTCTCGGCAGATTATCTTTTGGCGCTTATCAACGATGTCCTGCAAATGAACAAGATGGAATCCAAACTTGTTCAGTTGGAAAATACCCCATTCAATATTAAGGATCTCATGAGAGGGATCATTAAATCTTTTGAATTTTCGCGTCATCAAAATAAGAATTCCATAGAACTGGAAATTGATGAGAACATTCCAAAGAAGTTAATTGGAGATTCTGTGCGGCTTTCTCAAATTATTATGAACCTCGTAGGGAATGCCGTCAAATTTACCGAAAGGGGAAAAGTATGGATAAAAGCCAGCTGTAAAACCTGTAATGATGGCAAATGTCTTATCTATTTTGAAGTTGGAGACACGGGAATGGGAATTCCCGAAAGTAAGCAACAGGAAATTTTTGAAGAGTTTTCCCAGTTAAAGGCGAATAATTATAATTACCAGGGCACAGGGCTTGGATTGCCGATTGTAAAAAACCTGCTGCACCTTTTTGGTTCAGAAATTCAACTTGAAAGCAGGGAGGGTGAAGGTTCCATCTTTAGTTTTGAGATATTGTTCGAAAAAGGGGAAGTAGAAGAAGATTTTTCTGAAGCTGAGGGAGCGAATATTTCAGAAGAAAACGCCCTCAAAAAAGCCTTGATCGTGGATGACAACAGGATCAACCAGGTAGTGACAAAAAGGATTCTTGAAAAAAGGGATTTTGAATGTGATGTTGCCAGCGATGGTTACGAAGCTATTGAAAAGCTGAAAAATGAAGCTTTTGGACTTGTTTTGATGGATGTGAACATGCCGGGAATGAGCGGAATGGAAACTACTCAAAAGATTAGGGAATTTAACCAGGAAGTCCCGGTGATCGCCTTAACAGCAGTTGAAATTCAGGAAATGCGGGAAGAAATTCTCGCTTCGGGAATGAACGATATCATTGTGAAGCCTTATGACATCCCCACTTTCTTTAATACGATCTTCAGGAACATTCTTACACCTTCCGGTTAGATTTCTTCAGGAGAAAGACTAATGCTACGTGAAAAATTTTCCTGCTGGCGTTCCAAAAATGACATTTTGATGACACTTTCTTAAATAAAGAAACCGCCTCACAAATGTATCGTGAAGCGGTTTTCTACTTAAACAATGGAAACTTATTATTATTTTACCATCTCGAAGCTTCGCTTAATAAAGGCGGTCAATTCTTCTCCTTTTAAAAGGTTTTGAGAAAGCCTTGCAAGGTCAAGCGATTGCTTGATCAATCGTTCCTGCTTCTTCTCGGTTTTAGTATTCAGTATTTCTGAAACCAGGGCGTGGTTTGTATTTACCACCAGGTTATACATTTCGGGCATGTTCCCCATACCAAACATTCCGCCGCCACCGGTTTGCTGCATTTCTTTCATTCTGCGCATAAATTCCGGCTGAGTGATGATTAATGGTGCAGCATCGCTGTCCATAGCTTCAAGCTGTACAGTATATTTTTCCTTAGGAACAACCTTTTCAAAATCTGCTTTCAGCTTCTCTTTTTCTTCATCGCTTAGTTTTGAAATTTCCTGATCTTCTTTCTTGATGAGGTTGTTCACATGATCTGAATCTACCCGAACAAAAGAAAGTTTCTCTTTGGAAGTTTCCAGTTTTTGAAGCAGGTGAGAAACAATTGGAGAATCTAAAAGAAGCACTTTGTAGCCTTTGTCTTTCGCCGCCTGTATGTAGCTGTGCTGCTCATCTTTGTTGGAAGCATACAGCATTACCAGGTTTCCTTCTTTGTCTGTCTGGTTTTCCTTAATCTTTTCTTCAAGCTCTTCAAAAGTGAAATATTCTTCGTCTACAGTTGGATAAAGTGCGAATTTCTGCGCTTTGTCAAAGAATTTATCTTCAGAAAGCATTCCGTATTCAATCACGATCTTGATGTCATTCCATTTCTTTTCAAAATCTTCACGGTTACTGTTGAAAAGGGTATTCAGTTTATCTGCAACCTTACGTGTAATATAGCTGGAAATCTTCTTCACTGCACCATCTGCCTGAAGGTATGATCTTGAAACGTTCAGCGGAATATCGGGAGAATCAATCACCCCGCGCAGCATGGTAAGGAATTCAGGAACGATTCCTTCTACATTATCGGTAACGAAGACCTGATTTTGATAAAGCTGGATCTTATCCTTCTGGATGTTCATATCCTGCGTCATCTTTGGGAAATAAAGAATCCCGGTAAGATTGAAAGGATAATCTACATTAAGGTGAATGTGGAACAACGGCTCCTCAAACTGCATAGGGTAAAGTTCCCGGTAGAAGTCTTTGTAATCTTTCTCCTCAAGATCTGTAGGCTGTTTTGTCCATGCAGGATCTGGGTTGTTTATAATGTTGTCAACCGTCTTTTTCTCTGGCTCTGCATCTTCAGCAGCATCTTCGGGAAGGGGTAGTTCCTCTTCTCTTGTTCCAAATTTGATTGGAACCGGCATAAACTTGTTGTATTTGGTCAACAGTTCTCTTATACGTCCTTCCTCTAAAAATTCTTTATCATCTTCATTAATGTGAAGAATTACTTCTGTACCACGTTCCTGCTTATCGGCTTCTTCTAAGGTGAATTCTGTAGTACCTTCACAAATCCAGTGTGCTGCCGGTTCATCTTTGTAAGATTTTGTGATGATTTCTACTTTGTTGGCCACCATGAAGGCAGAGTAAAACCCAAGCCCAAAGTGCCCAATGATCCCGCTGTCCTTTGCTGAATCTTTGTACTTTTCAAGAAATTCCTCGGCACCCGAAAATGCCACCTGGTTGATATATTTTTCGACCTCTTCTTTGGTCATCCCAATTCCCTGGTCGCTAATGTGAAGTTTCTTTCCTTCTTTATCGATCTTTACTTCAATAACTGGGTTTCCATATTCTACAGATGCTTCCCCAATACTGGTAAGGTGCTTTAATTTTAATGTCGCGTCTGTCGCGTTAGAAATGAGCTCACGTAAAAAGATCTCGTGATCACTGTAAAGAAACTTCTTTATAAGAGGAAAAATGTTCTCTACAGATACATTAATGTTTCCGGTTGCCATATGATGTATTTGTTTAAATTAATTTTTTGTTCTGTACCCTCCACAGGTCAAAAAAAATACCAAGTCTTCCCCGCTGACAAACTGACATAATTTTGTAAGGAATAAAATTATTTTGCGTCTAAACGTGAGGTATCAAAAATGATATTTTAATCAACTATTACCAGTAAAAAATATAATATGGCCACAGTAAAACAAAAAGCAGGAAAAAGTGCAAATTTGGATAAAGAGAAACTTTTTAGCCTGTACATGGAATATGTGCTGGAGCATGATGCTGCGCCAAAAACCATCTATAAATTCTGCAAGTACAATAAAATAAGCGAGGAAGAATTCTATAATTTCTTCGGAAGCTTTGAAGGATTGAAAAAAGGCATTTGGGCTCGTTTTTTTGATCACAGTTTTGAGGTGATTCACAAGAGTCCTGAATATGATTTATTTAGTACCCGCGAAAAGCTGCTGACATTTTATTTCACTTTTTTTGAAGTACTTACAGCCAATAGAAGTTATGTACTTTTTGCGCTGAAGGAAGATAACCAATCCTTACGAAATCTGGAACAATTAAAAGTACTTCGGAAGAAGATGAAATCCTTTGCTTCAGAATTGATTCGTGAAGACAATGAGGAGAAGTCGGCAAAATTTCTAAAGAACCCGGAAGTGGTATTTTCCGAAGCTGCCTGGGTACAGCTCTTATTTTTGATTAAATTCTGGAGAGATGATAATTCACCGCGTTTCGAAAGCACCGATGTTGCTATAGAAAAATCTGTGAACACGGCATTTGATCTTCTTGATAACAGCCCATTAGAACGGGTTCTCGACCTTGGAAAATTCCTTTGGAAAGAGAAAATGGCGTAAGCCACCGTTTAATTCCCGCAGCAGGACGCCTCCCTACAACGTTCGCTGCGGGATATTAATTTAGAATAACTACATGAAAACAATTGATAAGATCCCCACAGGAAAGATTGGCCGTACTGGCAAAATGGTACAAACCGGTTTTAAAATAGGTGGAAATTACCTTAAATATTATAGTAAAAAAGCATTAAATTCTGAAATTACCCGCGAAGAACTCGACCAGGACAATGCAGAAGATATCTATAACGGACTCAAAAGCCTGAAAGGAAGTGCCCTCAAGGTGGCCCAAATGCTTAGTATGGAGAAAAGCCTGCTTCCCGGTGCTTATGTTGAAAAATTTAGCCTGGCGCAGTTTAGCGTACCGCCACTTTCGGGACCACTGGTTAGAAAAACCTTTAAAAAATATCATGGCCAGTTTCCTGAGGAATTATACGATACTTTTTCAGCAGAATCTGTGAATGCGGCAAGTATAGGACAGGTGCACCGGGCGACGAAAGACGGGAAAGATCTTGCTGTAAAGATCCAGTATCCTGGCGTTGCTGAAAGTATTAGTTCAGACCTGGCTATGGTTAAGCCCATAGCCCTTAAAATGTTTAATCTTCAGGGGAAAGACTCTGAAAAATATTTTAAAGAAGTAGAAGGGAAGTTGCTTGAAGAGACCGATTACAAACTAGAAGTACAACAGAGCAAAGAAATTTCCCGGGCATGCGCACAACTTCCAAATCTTAAATTTCCGAATTATTATGAGGAACTATCCAGCGAAAAGGTGATTACCATGGACTGGATGAAAGGGAAACACCTCAGCGAGTTTGCAAAGCAGAATCAGGATCAGGAGAAAGCCAATAAAATTGGACAAACCTTATGGGACTTTTATATGTACCAGATTCATGTGCTTAAAGCGGTACATGCAGATCCGCATCCCGGAAATTTTTTGGTTAATGAAGAAGATGAATTGATTGCCATTGATTTTGGATGTATAAAAAGGCTGCCGCAGAATTTTTATACTCCTTACTTTGAACTTACGAAAAAGGAAAATTTTGAAGATGAGGATTTCTTCCGAAGCAAGCTTTATGAACTGGAAATATTAAAGGAGCAGGATTCTGAAGGTGAGGTAGCCTATTTTTCAGAATTGTATTATCAAATGCTGACTTTATTTTCGGCACCGCTCAATTCAAATTCTTTCGATTTTGGTGACGATGCATTTCTGGCTTCCATTTCAGAATTAAGCGAAAAATATAGCAGGGATCGCGACCTTAGAAAAATGAATGTGAACCGCGGCAGTGAACACTTTATATATATAAGCCGCACCTTTATGGGACTTTATACGCTGCTAAACTCCCTGAACTCACAAGTAGAGATTAACAATTATAAAAGTATGAGCACAAAATCTGAATAAAAATTGTTATTAAATTCCCAAATTGAGTTCGTGCGCTGTTAATAAGATTAAAATGCTTTAAATGAGGTATTTGAAGTTTTATATTTGGTAATGTTTGTGGGTCTAACGAGAATGAAATGCTGTAGATTCATAAGCCAATGTTTAACCAAAAAAATAAAAACTATGAAAACTTTAAAAGGCAGTCTTGCAGTGCTATTTTTGATGGTCACGTCTATGGCGTTTTCGCAGACTTATGACGATTTCGATGCAAATATGGATGGTGCAATGGACAGGAATGAATTTAATGATACCTATTCCAATAATTACGACAACTGGGACCGAAACCAGGATGGAGTAGTTGATGACCGGGAATTTTACGACAATAATTATGACCGGCTCGATGCCAACAGAGATCAGATTTTAGATGCCGATGAGTGGGAGCAGGGTTACAATGATATTTATGCGCCCTATCTCAGCACCCGCGATTATGATGATTTTGATACCGATGCTAATAATGCAGTGTCAAGAGATGAATATTATTCCGGAATGAGGGATACAGATCTTTATGACGAATATGACGTTGATGGAGATAGATACATTGATTCAGATGAAATGAATGAAGGTGTTTTTAACAGCATGGACGAGAATAGAGATGACCAGATTGATGAAGACGAATACAACAAATTTGGTTCTTATTATCTTGATGCAGAATATTAATAAATAATGTCATTTTTGAAAAACCCGGCAATCTAGCCGGGTTTTTTATTTTAAAAAGTTAAATGACTGGTATTGATTATAGTGGTAAATAAAATGTTTTTGTAATTTAATAGCTAAGAAACTGTCAAAAATAGTTGCTTCAATGTTAAAATCATTAAATCCTTTAAAAATGACTTTTCTGATTTTTATTTTAGAATAGCATCTGAAAACAAAATAGAAGTTTTGTACAGATAGACAGTTTAATTTAAATTGAAAATGATGAAAAAGACAATACGAAATTTAGCTATGTTAGTTGCACTAGTATCCTTTGCTGCCTGTGAACAGGGACAGGATTTTACTACCTATGATGAAGATAATGATGGGATGTGGAGTGAAGCGGAATTCAACCAGGGATATGAAGCCGATTTTGCAGGCTGGGATATAGATGGTGATAGTTATATTGATGACGAAGAATTTTATGAAACAGGTTTTGGCAGTGTAGATGTCAATGAAGATGACATGATCGATGAAGAGGAATGGAACGAGGGTTTTAATAACCTGTATGGAGATTATGCTAATTCTGATGATTTTGATCTTTTTGACGGGGATGCAGACGGCTTCCTTGACAAAGAAGAATGGAATGAAGGATTCAGCGATTCAAGCTGGTTTGATTCTTATGATAATGACGGAGATGGCTACGTAGATACCGATGAACTGGATGAAGGAATCTTCAATGACTGGGATCTTAATGATGACGGTTTTCTTGATGAGGAGGAGTACAACTCAAGCGTCACATATAATGACAACTGGTAAGAGCCAGATACTTAATTAACCATAAAAAAGCCCGCACTCGCGGGCTTTTTTATGGTTAAGATTTAAAATTAATTTTTAAGTTCTGCGCTAGATTTTTCAACCGTGCTATCTGCTTCTTTATTTTTTACATACTGTTCCAGCCATTGGTCCTGCTCCCAAAGCACGTGTAGAACAGATTCTTTTGCACTGTAGCCATGGCTTTCCTTAGGCAGCATCACCAGCCTTGCCGTTGCTCCAAGACCTTTAAGGGCATTGAAATATCGCTCACTCTGCATGGGGTAAGTTCCCGAATTGTTATCGGCTTCCCCGTGGATGAGAAGTAGTGGAGATTTCATCTTATCGGCATGCATAAAAGGAGACATGTTATAGTAAACCTCAGGTGCCTCCCAGTAGCTCCGCTCTTCACTTTGAAAACCAAACGGGGTAAGGGTACGATTATAAGCACCACTTCTTGCAATTCCTGCGGCAAAATCATTTGAGTGAGACAACAGGTTTGCTACCATAAAAGCCCCGTAACTGTGACCACCCACGGCAACGCGATCACGGTCTACATAACCTAGTTCATCCACCGCATCTATGGCTGCTTTCCCATTGGCTACCAGTTGTTTTCTAAAGGAATCATTGGGTTCTTCTTCGCCTTCTCCAACTATAGGAAAAGAAGCATCGTCCAGGACAACAAATCCCCTGTTTACCCAGTAAATTGGTGAACCGTAATAAGGGTAGGTAAAATCGTTTGCATTAGAAGTATTCTGTGATGCAGAACTTTTATCCTTGTATTCACGTGGATAAGCCCAAACGATCATGGGCAGCTTTTCAGGATTTTCTTTATCATATCCTTCCGGAAGATAAAGTGTGGCATTTAATTCCAAACCGTCTTCACGTTCGTACGTGATTACCTCCTTAGAAACACCTTCCAGGCTTTTGAAAGGATTTTCAAAAGAGGTGATTTGATTAAGATCTTCGTCGTTGTCAATATCTCT
>JACLAD010001238.1_pt1 | contig 30825 bp, 25 predicted proteins | sample 8027901 | NCBI WGS metagenome assembly JACLAD01 (sample SAMN15725071, study PRJNA655200) | protist metagenome | isolation source: fluorescence activated cell sorting (FACS) single amplified genomes of... | place: Spain: Blaines Bay Microbial Observatory, Mediterranean Sea | collected 2016-07-05 | reverse complement strand
ACGACCCGGTGGCGGGCCCGTTCGAGCCGGTCTCGATCACCGTCGAGTACGCGGGCGCGGAGGACGGTGACGCCCTCCTCGCCGACTGGACCGCCGCCGGCGCCCCCTTCGACACCGAGCGCGTGGACCTCAGCCCCGTCCTCACGAGCACGCGCTTCACGACGCCGGTGCCCGAGGAGGGCTGGCCGGCCGGCGAGCACGTCATCACCTTCACCCTGGAGCGGACCGGCGAGGTGGTCGGCTCGACGTCGTTCGTCGTGGAGGGCGAGGGGGCAGGCTGACGCCATGGCCGACCAGCAGATCGCCCTCTCGCGGGACGTCGACGCCCCGCCCACCGTGATCTGGGCCATCCTCACCGACCCCGCCCGGCACGCCGAGATCGACGGGTCGGGGACCGTCCGGGGCGACCGCGGCGCCCGCCGGCTGACCGCCGTCGGCGACACCTTCGGGATGTCGATGCGGATCGGCCTGCCCTACGCGATCCGCAACACCGTCGAGGAGCTCGAGCCCGGGCGCAGGATCGCGTGGCGCCACGCCGGCCGCCACCGCTGGCGCTACGAGCTCGAGCCCCTGGAGGGCGACCGGACCCGCGTCACCGAGACCTTCGACTGGTCCCACGCCCTCGTGCCGCCGATCTACCCCCTCCTCGTCCGCGCGATGGGGCACCGCGAGAGCATGGCGCGCACCCTCGAGCGCCTCGACGCGGTCGCCCGGGCGGACGCCGCGGCCACCTGACCCGCGCGATTTGACCACCCTGACCAGCGGCGGAAACACGGTCGTAACACCCGCTGGGTTCCCTCCACGCTTCCGAGTTCCCCTAGGAAGCGACAGGAGCCACCCCATGGCCTACAGGGCTGAGTACCTCTGGATCGACGGGTCCGAGCCGACCGCCGAGATCCGCTCCAAGACCAAGATCCTCGACGACGGCGCCGAGCCGGGCATCTGGGGCTACGACGGGTCGTCGACGAACCAGGCGACGGGTGACAACTCCGACGTCGTCCTGCAGCCGGTCTTCACCTGCCCTGACCCGATCCGCGGCGGCGACGACATCATCGTGATGTGCGAGACGGCCCTGACCAAGGACCTCTCCCCCCACCCCACGAACACGCGCGCCAAGGCCCGCGAGGTCTTCGAGCAGTACAAGGACCAGGAGCCGCTGTTCGGGCTCGAGCAGGAGTACACGATGCTCGACGCCGAGTCGGGGTGGCCGGCGGGCTTCCCGATGAACGGCTTCCCCGGCCCGCAGGGCCCCTACTACTGCGGCGTCGGCGCCATGAAGATCCACGGCCGCGACATCGTCGAGGAGCACACGACGATGTGCATCGAGGCGGGTCTCGCGATCTCCGGCACCAACGCCGAGGTCATGCCCGGCCAGTGGGAGTTCCAGATCGGCCCGGTCGACACCCTGACCGTCGGCGACCACCTCTGGGTGGCGCGGTACCTGCTGTACCGCCTGGGCGAGAAGTACAACGTCGAGATCTCCCTGGCCGCCAAGCCCATGAAGGGCGACTGGAACGGCGCCGGGATGCACACCAACTTCTCGACCAAGGCCATGCGCGAGGGCTACGACGCGATCATCGCGGCGTGCGACGCGCTCGGCGCCGAGGGCGTCCCGGAGAAGCACCTCGTCGGCTACGGCCAGGGCATCGAGGACCGACTGACCGGCGCCCACGAGACCCAGCGCTTCGACCAGTTCTCCTACGGCGTGTCGGACCGGGGCGCCTCGATCCGCATCCCGTGGCAGGTCGAGCAGGACAAGAAGGGCTACATCGAGGACCGCCGGCCGAACGCCAACGCGGACCCCTACGTCGTCAGCCGCCTGATGACCGAGACGGTCTGCTCGGCGCTCGCCTAGCCGATCCGCAGGACGACGACCCCCGCCGGCCGCGGGGGTCGTCGCACGTCCGCGCCCAGGTCACCCCACCGCCCCGCGCAGCAGGACGGTGCCGTCGGCGGACACCGCCCGCACCGGCCGGTGACCGTCCGCGTCGGGCGGGGCCACCTGGACGGACACGCGCGGGGTGGGCAGGGGCGTCGCGGCGGTGAACCGCACGTCGAGGTCGGTCACGTCGAGGCCGCCGTCGAGCAGGGCCTCCCAGGTCCGCGCGTAGGTCCCGAAGCCGTGGAGGATGCACCCGCCGAAGCGGGTGCGGCGCGCGACCGGCCCGAGGGTGTGGAGGGGGTGGAAGTCCCCGGTGAGGAAGAAGAAGCGGCGACCGTCGTCGGCGTCGGCCGACCACGCCGCCGCCTCCTCCCACGCCGGGGCGGGGACGTCGTCGGCGTCGCGCCGCGCGCGCGGTCCGGTCGGGACGACGGCGTGGACGTCGATCCGCATCGCCGCGGGGTCCCCCGGACGGGCGACGTCGACGCGCGAGCGGATGACGACGCGGCCCTCCTCGACGTCGACGGCCCCGAGGCGCCCCTCGAGTGCGAGCGCCGCGCCCCGGGGGATGGGCCCGCCGACGCGGACCCGCACCCCCTGGTTGAGGACGCCGAGCAGGCCGTGCGGGGCCTTCGCGGTCAGCCGGGCGATCACCGGCATGGCCCAGCGCGCGAACGTGTGCGGCGGGACGGTCGCGTCCCAGCGGCCGGGCGGGGCGCCCGCCCACGCCGCGTGGGCGTCGAGCAGCCGGTCCGATCCGACGTCGGCGGTCGCGCGCACGACCCCCGCGGGGTCGTCGACGCGGCGGCGGACCGCGGGCGGGACGAGGGACCAGGCGCCGCCCGCGAGCATCGCGGCGGCAGGGCGGAGCTGCTCGCGCAGCAGCGCGGGGCTCGGGCGTGATCGGCTCTGCACGGTCGCGGAGTCTCGCAGGCGCAGCGAGAAGCCCGCGGACGACGTCCCCGCTCCGATACCCTCACCTCCGCATGGATCCCGCGCGGACGGCGGTCGGGGCGCGCCGCCGGCGGCGGGGGGTCGCGGTCGTGCTGGTCGTCCTGATGGGCCTCGCGGCGGCCTGCACGCCCGCGGGGCCGGAGGACCCCGTCGTCCTCCGCGTCGTGATGGCCGACGACTGGGCGGACACCGCCCCCGTGCTCGACGTGGTGCGGGCGTTCGAGGCGGACAACCCCGGCGTCGTCGTCGACCTGGTCGGGCGGTCCTTCTCCGACATCCTCCCGGACGTCCGCGCGGCGGTCGACGCCGGCGACCCGCCGGACCTCGCCCACGGGCACGCCTTCGCCGCGGGGGCCGTGGGCGCCGCGGAGCCCCTCGACGACGTCTGGGCGGACGGGACGTTCGACGCGGCCGCCCACGTCCCCGGGGCGATGGAGGACGTCGTCTGGGGCGACACCACCTTCGGGATCCCCCTCGACGTCAACGCGATGTTCCTCCTGGCCGCCGACGACGTCACCCCGCCGCGCACCTTCGCCGAGGTCGAGGCCGTCGCCCGGGCCGCCGCCGCCGACGGCCGCCGCGGGCTGACGCTGTCCTCCAACGCCTGGGAGGCCTACGGGTGGATCCGCGCCGGCGGCGGCGAGCTGCTCGAGGTCGATGGCGACGGGACGCCGACGTTCCTGCTCGACTCCCCCGCGGTCGTCGACACCCTCGGCCTCCTCGGGGGGCTCGTCGCGGACGGGGCCGCCTTCGGCCCGACGACGCGCAACACCTCCGCGGACGCCTTCGACCTCTTCGCGAGCGGCGACACCGACCTGCTGCTCACGGGGACCTGGAACGTCGTCGAGCTCGGGCGGACGGCTCCGGCCAGGGCGTTCGCCACCGCGCCGATGCCGACCGCCGACGGGGTGGGCGAACCCCGCACGACCCTCGGCGGGTCGAGCCTCTACGTGCCGCGGGGCGCGGCCCGGCGCGACCTCGCCGTCGCGTTCGCCAGGGCCCTCACCGCCGACGACGTCGCCGTCGCGCTCGCGGTCGAGGAGGGGCGCTTCCCGCCGCGCCCCGCCCTCTACGACCGCCTCGCCGAGGCCCCCGGGGCCGACGCCCTCGCGGCGGTGCTGCCCCACGCGCGCCCGATGCGCCTGATCGCCTTCCCCGAGGCCGACCTCGCGTTCACCACGGCGCTCGAGGAGGTCCTCACGGGCAGCCGTCCGGCGGCGGAGGCGCTGGCGGACGCCCAGGCGGCGGCCGAGGTGGCGGCGGGATCGTGACCGGGGCCCTGCGCCGCGCGGTCTCCCGGGTCGTGCCGCGGACCGTCCGCGGCAAGGCGCTCGTCGCCCTCGTCGCCGCCTTCGGCGTCGCCGCCGTCATCTCGACGGCGATGGACATCGTCATCACCGAGCGACGGCTGACCGACGAGGGCGGGCAGCTCGTCGCCGACGGCATCCGCGTCGCGACCGCCGTCATCGAGGACGACCGGACGCGGCTGCGGATCGGGCTGCAGAACAACGCCCAGAACCTGCAGGTGCTCGGCGTCGACCCCGCCTCCCCGTCGGCGGTCGTGCGGCGGGAGCTCGGCCAGATCCGCCGCAACCTCGGCACCGACGGCATCGGGCTGGTCGACGCCGGCGGTCGGGTGCTCGCGTCGAGCGGCGAGGTGCCCGCGAGCCCGGTCGGGCCGCCCGACGCGGCGGCCGGCGAGGACCTGCGCGTCGTCCCCGGCGTCGGGGGCGGCCTGCTCGAGCTCGTCGCGGTCCCCATCGACGGCCGCACGTGGCTGACCGCCGTCCGCGACTTCGGGGCCCCCCGGGCCTTCGACCTGCGCCGCGTCCTCGCCGCCGACGAGGTGGTGCTCGTGGCCGACGGCCGCGTCGTCGGCGCGACCATCGACGTGCCCGAGGCCGTGGCGGTCCGCGCGGCCGCCGCGGGGTCGACGGTGTCCCTCGACCTGGCGGACGCCGACGCGGTGGCCGGCTTCGCCCGCCTGGGGCAGGGCGTCGCGGTCGGCGTCGTGTCCGCGCGACCGCTCGGGGGGCTCGAGGCCGACCTGGTGTCCGCGCAGCTGATCGTCTTCCTGGCGCTCCTCGTCGTCGCGGTGACCGCGGGGAACGCGGCGTTCCGCGTGGTGCTGCGCCCGCTCGAGGACCTGACGCGGACCGCGGAGGCGGTGCGCGGCGGCGAGCGCGAGCGGCCGTTCGCCGCCGAGGGCGACGACGAGATCGCGCGGCTCGCCGGGACCCTCGAGGCGATGCGCACGTCCCTCGCCGACCAGGTGGCGGTCATCGGCCTGCAGGCGGCGGCGATCCGCAGCGCGACCTCGCGGATCGTCTCGGCCCGGGACGCCGAGCGCCGCCGCATGGCCGCCGACCTCCACGACGGCGTGCAGCAGCAGCTCGTGATGCTGCGGCTGCGGATCGGGATGATGGGGCCGGGGTCCGACGCCGAGGAGGTCCAGGCGCTCGGCCGGGACGTCGAGGAGGTCATGCGCCGGCTGCGCGAGACCGCGCAGGCCATCTTCCCCTCGATCCTGGCCGACCGGGGCATCGCCGGCGCGCTGTGGTCGCTGGCGGCGACCGCGGCGATCCCCGTCGAGGTCGACCTGGTCCCCGACCCGCTCCCCCGCCTCGCCGAGCAGGTCGAGACGGGCGCCTACTTCATCGTCTCCGAGGCCGTCACGAACGCCGTGAAGCACGCCGGCGCCCGTCGGCTGCGGGTCCGCGCCCGCGTCGACGACCGGCGGCTGCTGCTCATGGTGGCCGACGACGGCGAGGGGTTCGACGTCGACGGCGCGGGCGGCGACCGCGGGTCGGGCCTGGTCAACCTCCGCGACCGGGCCGTCGCCCTCGGCGGCATCGCCCACGTGCGGTCCGAGCCGGGGGTCGGGACGGTCGTGGCGGTCCGCATCCCGCTGCCGGCCGGCTCAGTCGGTGCGGCGCTGCAGGAAGAAGAGGACGGCGGCGACGCGGCGGTTGAGGTCGTCGGCGTCGCGGAGGCCGAGCTTGCCGAAGATGGCGTTCGAGTGCTTCTCGACGGCGCGCTCGGAGACGACGAGCGCCTCGGCGATCGCTGAGTTCCCCCGCCCGGAGGCCATGAGCGCGAGGACCTCCATCTCCCGCGGGGTGAGCCCCGCGAGCGCGGAGGAGGAGCGGCGCCGGCGCGCCTCGAGCAGGGCGTCGACGATGCGCGGGTCGAGGACGGAGCCGCCCCGCGCGACCTCGCGGATGGCGTCGACCAGCTCGTCCCCGTCGCCGAGGCGCTCCTTCAGCATGTAGGCCTTGCCCTCCGAGCCGTCGCCCAGCAGCTCGAGGGCGTACTCGGGGTCGTGGTGCTGGGAGAGGATGACCACGCCGAGGGAGGGATCGGCGTCGCGGAGCTCGCGCGCCAGGGCGATGCCCTCCGTCGCGTGGTTGGGCGGCATGCGCACGTCGAGCAGGACGACGTCGGGGTCGTGGGCGGCGACGAGCTCGCGCGCCTCGTCCGCGGACGCGGCGACGCCCGCCAGGACGATCCCCTCGGCCGCGTCCAGCACCATCCTGATGCCCTGGGCCACCAGGTAGTCGTCCTCCGCCGCGACGACCGTGATCTCGTCCACGCCACCCTCCCCCTGATGGTGGTGCTGGCACCACCTTCCGAAGATGCCGGGCAGCCCCATCGACTGCGACCGGCTCGCATCGGCATCGTACTGGACGTCACGGGGGGCACCGCCCAGGCGGTGACCCGGCATCGGCACCGGTGCGCAGCCTTGGGGGGTGGCGCGCCGGTGCCGACGCCGTACCCCCGCACCGCCCGCCGGCGACGCCCGGCGTCCTGGGGGACACGCCGAGTCGCGTCCGCGCGCGCCCCCCCGGTACGATGCCGGACGCCCTGCCCCCCTGAGGAAGGCGCCCTCGCCATGGAGACCCTCGACATCATCCGCCTCGTCGGCGGCCTCGCCCTGTTCGGCGCCGCCTTCGCGATCGCCGGTCGGCGCGTGAAGTTCCTCGTCCACCTGGTCCGGATCGCCCAGCCGATGCCCGAGCGCATGAAGGGCTCCGCCTGGCAGACGATCCGCTGGCAGGTCCAGCACGTCCTCGGCCAGCAGAAGCTGCTGAAGTGGACCCTCCCGGGGGTGCTGCACGCGTTCATCTTCTACGCGTTCATCATCCACCAGACCCTCACGCTCGAGGCGCTGGGCGAGACCTTCGACGCGGAGTTCCACATCCCGTTCTTCGGCGAGGGCCGCTGGTGGACCGACCTCCTCGGGTTCATGCAGGACTTCGTCGGCCTGCTAGTGCTCGTCTCCGTCGTCGGCTTCGCGCTGATCCGCTTCGCCCAGTCGCCGGCGCGCGAGGGCCGCCGCAGCCGCTTCGCCGGCTCGAACCTCGACCAGGGCTGGTACACGCTCTACTTCGAGTTCTTCCTCCTCTACAGCGTCTTCATCCTGCGCGGCGTCCGGGCCGAGGAGGGCACGCTGCCCTACTCCGAGGGCGCGGCGTTCGTGTCGCACTGGTTCGGCGACCAGATGGCGGGGCTGTCGATCGACACCCTCCACGTCATCGGCGTCGTGGCGCTGCTGACCCACATCGCGGTCTTCGGCGGGTTCCTCGTCTTCACCCTCTACTCGAAGCACCTGCACGTCCTCGCGATCGTGCCGCAGGTCGCGTTCAGCCGGACCCCGAAGGCGCTCGGGCGCCTCGAGGGCGAGGAGATCGACATCGAGGAGATGGGCGAGGACGACGTGCTCGGCGTCGGCCAGATCGAGCAGTTCGGCTTCTCCCGCTTCCTCGACTACTACTCCTGCACCGAGTGCGGCCGCTGCCAGTCCCAGTGCCCCGCGTGGAACACCGCGAAGCCGCTCAGCCCGAAGATGCTGATCATGGACCTGCGGGACCACCTCTTCGAGGCCGGCCCGTACCTGCTCGACGGCGGGCGCGAGAACGAGGCCCACGCGGACGTCGACGTCCTCGGCATGATGCTCGTCGGCGACGAGCCGGGGCAGGCCGACGCCGTCATCGACTTCGACGTCCTCTGGTCCTGCACCACCTGCGGCGCCTGCGTCGAGGAGTGCCCCGTCGACATCGAGCACGTCGACCACATCGTCGACCTGCGCCGCTACAAGGCCCAGATGGAGTCCTCGTTCCCCCAGGAGGCGGGGACGATGCTGCGGAACATCGAGAACTCCGGCGACCCGTGGGGCGCCGGCGCGAGCAAGCGGATGGAGTGGGCCGACGGCCTCGACGTGCCCGTCCTCGGGGCGGACGTCGAGTCGCTCACCGACGTCGAGTACCTCTTCTGGGTCGGCTGCGCCGGCGCGTTCGAGGACCGCGCGAAGAAGACGAGCGTGTCGACGGTGCAGCTGCTGAACGCCGCGGGCGTCAAGTACGCGGTGCTCGGCGAGGGCGAGGCGTGCACCGGCGACCCGGCCCGCCGCCTCGGCATGGAGTACCTGTTCCAGATGATGGCGCAGATGAACATCGAGACGCTCAACGAGGCGGGCGCCACGAAGATCATCACCGCCTGCCCGCACTGCCTGAACACCCTGAAGAACGAGTACCCCGACTTCGGGGGCTCCTTCGAGGTGATCCACCACTCCGAGATCCTCGCCCAGCTGATCGTCGACGGGAAGCTGTCGCCGCAGCGGCCGAGCGAGGGCCAGCGGATCACGTTCCACGACCCCTGCTACCTCGGTCGCCACAACGAGATCTACGAGGAGCCGCGCTCGCTGCTCTCGTCGGTCGAGAACGTCGACACCGTCGAGATGGGGCGGAACCGGAACCACGGGTTCTGCTGCGGGGCCGGCGGCGCGAAGTTCTTCATGGAGGAGGTCGGCGAGCGCGTCAACCTCAACCGCGTGGACGAGGCCATCGAGACGCTCGGCTCGGCCGACGCCGCCACGGCCGGGGCGGCCCCCGACGTCGTCGCCGTCGCCTGCCCGTTCTGCAAGAACATGATCGACGACGGCGTCAACGACCGCGTCAGCGACAAGACCCTGACCGAGGGGCGCGTCGAGGTGCTCGACGTCTCCCAGGTCCTCGCCCAGACGTTCCTGCCGGACGTCGGCGGTGGCGGCGGGGCGGACGAGGCGGCCGAGCCCGAGCTCGAGCCGGCGGAGTAGCGCCGTGCGACGGGCCGCCCTCGCGGGTGCGGTGGCGGCCCTCGCGGTGCTCGTGGCCGGCTGCGGCGGTGCGGCCGGCGACGGCGGTCCGGTCGCCGAGGAGCTCGAGGCGCCGGACAAGGCCCAGCCCGACCTCGAGCTGCGCCCCGCGACGGGCACCCTGACCCAGGCCGGTGGGCCGGGCGCGGACGGCGGGGCGTCGGAGGGGGAGGGGGCCGACCCCGTCCCGTCGGCGACCCCGTCCGGCACCGCGACGGGCACGCCGGCGGGGCCCGAGCGGGTCTGCGACCGCGTCGACGACGAGGCCGTCGAGGGCCTGCTCGGCGGGCCGGCGGAGGCCGAGTCGTTCACGAACGACACCTGCACCATCACGCGGGTCGACGGGACGTCGGTGGGCGTGGTGTCGGTGACGGTGGTCGAGTGGAACGGCGCCCTGCCCCTGACGACGTTCGTGGACCCCCAGGCGGAGTCCCTGGACGCCGACGGGGTCGCCGACCCGGTGGAGGGGCCCTGGGAGGAGGCCTACGCCCTCCAGGGCGACCTCGGCACGTACGTCCACGCCGTCTCGGGGGACGAGTACGTCATCACCTTCGTGACCGGCACCCCCGACGACCTGGCCACGGCGGACACCGCCACGCGCCTCGTCCTCCCCGGCTAGCCGGCGCACGGGGCCCGCGCAGGCCCCGGCACGGGCCGGTGCTCACGGCCTGGCGGCCGCGAGCAGCTCCTGGGCGGCGCGGCGGCCGGAGGCGACCGCCCCCTCCATGTAGCCCGTCCAGTCCGTGGACGTCTCGGTGCCGGCGAGGTGGAGGCGACCGGCCGGGGCGCGGAGGTGGGCGGCGTGCGCCGTCGCGGCCCCGGGCACGAGGTTCGCCGTGGGGCACCCCGCCGACCAGCGCTCGGTCGACCAGTGCCGCGACACCATCCGCGACGGCCGGCCCGCCCGCGGACCGAACGCGCGGGTCAGGGCGGTGCGGACGACGTCGTGGAGGACGTCCTCCCCCGCCCCGGCCAGGTGGTGGGCGGCGGCCCCCGTGACGAACGCGAGCAGCGCGGGGACCCCTCCGTCGGCGGACGTCGCGTCGAAGACGACCTGGACGGGCCCGTCGGTGAGGACCGCCTCGCCGCAGAGGCCCTCGTCGCGCCAGAAGGCCGTCTCGTACAGCGCGAACACCTTCGCGGTCGCCCCGGTCGGCATCCGCTGGCCGAGTGCGGTCCGGCCGGGCAGCGGCGGGTCGTGCTCGATCCGGTCGAGCAGCGCCGGCGGCACGGCGACGACGACGTGCCCGGCGCGCCGCGCGGTGCCGTCCTGCGCCGTGACGACGACGCCGTCGGCGTCCCGCGCGATCCGCGCGACGGCGCGGTCGCAGGTGACGTCGAGGTCCGCGGCGAGCGCCCGGGCGAACGCCTGGGTGCCGCCGACCAGGCGGGTCTGCTGGGCTCCGCCGTCCACCGCGGCGAGGGCGAGCAGGTCCCCTCCCCCGGCCGCGGCGTAGGCGGCGACCCACGCGGCGGACAGCTCCTCGGGCTCGGCACCGAAGATGACGCGGACGGCCGTGTCGACGACCCGGCGGGCCTGCCCCCGGCCGAGGGGACCGTCGAGGACCGCGGCGAGCGTCCGGGCGTCGAGGGCGTCCCGGGACGCCGACCCCACGGCGACGTCGGGCCCGACCGCGCGGGCGAGCCCCTTCGTCCGCTGCAGCGCGAGGGCCATCCGCGCGAGCTGGACGGGGCCGAGCAGCGGCACGGTGCCGCGGAAGGTCCGCCGGTCGTCACCGTCGACGAGGACCGACCGCCCCGTCGTCCACGTGGGGAACGTCACCAGGTCGAAGCGTCGGGCCAGGGCGTGCATCCGCTCCTGGGTCGGTCCGAGCCACTGGGCGCCCAGGTCCAGCGCGGCCCCGTCGACGGTGACGGTCTCGGTGCGGCCGCCGACGCGGTCCCGGGCCTCCCACACCTCGACGGTGCGGTGGGGGGCGAGGGCGTCGGCCGTGCTCAGCCCGGCCAGGCCCGCCCCGACGACGAGGACGTCGACGTCGTGGTCGCCCACCGGCTCAGCCCCCGTCGAAGTTGCGGAAGTACCGCGAGGCGGTCGGTCCGCGCTGGCCCTGGTACTTGCTGCCGAGCTCGGCGTCGCCGTAGGCGTGGGCGGCCTCGCGGTCGAGCTGGAAGAACGCGAGCTGGCCGATCTTCATCTGCGGGTAGATCGCGATCGGCAGGTTGGCGACGTTGCTCAGCTCGAGCGTGAGCCAGCCGGAGAACCCGGCGTCCACGAACCCCGCGGTCGCGTGCACGAGCAGGCCGAGGCGCCCGAGGGAGCTGTTGTGGGTTGGGATGTACGAGCGCGTGATGAGGAACATGCCGTCGTCCGCAGCCACCTGGATGCACCGCACCGGCACGGGTTCCACCGACTCGACGGACACGATGGACCGCCCCCGGTTGAACGACCCCTCGCGCTTCTGCCGCCGCAGCTTCCGGTCGAGCCTGAAGACGGGTCGGTCCGGCGTGAACTGGACCTCGTACTTGGGTCCGATGTCACGTCCGTCGAGGACCGCACGCTTCTCGACGGTGGTGGGCCGGAACCCGAGGCTGGCCACGAGCTCGTGGTACTGCTCCGCCAGCGACGGCTTCACGGTCGTCAGGTCACACCGGCCGAGCGCGTCGACGTACCCGTCGGTGTCCATGAGGCCCTCCAGGAGCGCCTGGCGCTGCGTCAGGTCGGCCCGCATGTAGTCGATCGGGATGTGCTTGTCACCCATCACCCCTACGTCGCGAAGACGGCTCGAGAGCGAGCCGTTCGCGCAGTACCGCCCGGTCCGTGGATCGCGGGTGTGCCCTTCGCCGCCGACCCTGTACGCGAGCGGGCCTGACGCTCGATGGACGCCGTAGCCGAGGGCGACGAGCTCGTCGAGGATCTGCTGGTCGGCGGTCGTGATCTCGGCGGCCGTGCTCGTCCCGTCCCCGATCCACGCCCCGAGGACGTAGGGGTCGATCGGCAGGTCCTTGGTGACCCCCGCCAGAGGGGGGCAGATCCTGACGCGATGCACGTAGTCGCGTCCCTGCCGGATCCGACGGCTGATCTCCTCGGTCGTGCGGAGGCGCCCGGCTCGCTTGAGACGTCGGTCGTAGCGGTCAGTGGTCTCCCACAGGTGGTCCGCGTCCGCGACGACCTCGGTGTGGTCGGAGAAGCGGATCCGGTAGCAGGGCCGATCGTCCATGACCTCTGTGGCGGCGACGACCATGGTCACGCGGCCGTCCCCGCCGTAGACGAGGTCGCCGGGGCGGATGCGACCCATGGTCGTCCAACCGTCGGGGGTCGGGATCGGGGTGTCGACGGCCAGCGCCTTGCCCTCGATCCGGGCCACGAGGTCCCGGGGGAGGGTGACCTTCTCGTACGTCGAGCCGAGCACGAACTCGCCGGGGTGGAGGATGAACGGCTGGTCCGGGGCGACGGTGAGCGGCTGGGTGAGGTCCGGCTGCTCGTCCCTGACGTCGATGTAGGGGTACAGGTGGTTGTTGAAGACCCGGAACTCCGCGTCCACCCGCAGGTCGACGCTGGACGGCTGGATCGCGTTCTCGCCCATCGGGTCGATGACGATCCGCCCCTCCTCGAGGGCGGCGGCGATGGAGCGGTCTGACAGGATCAACGGGGTTCCCCTCGACGAGGCGACGTGCAGCCGGATCCTAGAGCAGCCCCCGACACCTCCCGGGCGCGTTGCCCACCAGCCCCCCGCGGCCTATGATCGCGCCTCCCCGCGGGTGTAGTTCAATGGTAGAACACCAGCTTCCCAAGCTGGATACGGGGGTTCGATTCCCCTCACCCGCTCCATCCAAGTGGCCTTGCGACCGGTGCGGGTAGCCGACGAGTTCTTGAAGGTCGCTGTGGGGGAGGCCGTGGGTTCTTGGTGAGCGGAGCCCCACGTCATGTCCGTGCGCCGCGACCGTCCGGTCGCTCGCCCCGGGTGCTTCAGCCGGTCCAACTTGGACTACGACGGTCTCGTAGCCTCCCGAGGTCCGAGCAGCCCAGGGGAGAGACGCGATGACGCAGTACAGCCACAGCGAGGCCGTCGGCCTCATCTGGTCGATCGCGGACCTGCTGCGTGGGAGCTACAAGGCGCACGACTACGGCGACGTGATCCTGCCGTTGGTCGTACTGCGCCGGCTCGACGCCGCCCTGGTCGACTCGAAGACCGAGGTCCTCGCCAAGGACGCCGACCTCGAGGGCAAGGGGATCACGAACCGCGAGCCGGTGCTGCGCACCACGTCGGGCCGGAGCTTCTTCAACACCTCACCGTTGACCTTCGAGCGGTTGCTGGACGACGCCGACAACGTGCCTGCGAACCTGCGGGCGTACATCGAGGGGTTCAGCCCCAACGCCCGTGACGTGATCGAGAAGTTCGGCTTCGACACCCAGATCGACAAGCTCGCCTCCGCCGCGCTGCTCTACCCGATCCTGGCCCGGTTCGTCGATGTGGACCTCCATCCCGACCGGGTGTCGAACATGGACATGGGCTACGTGTTCGAGGAACTGATCCGCCGCTTCGCAGAGCAGAGCAACGAGACCGCAGGGGAGCACTTCACCCCCCGCGAGGTCATCGCCCTCATGGTCGAGCTGCTCTTCGCCCACGACTGGGAACGCCTCAAGCAGGCCGGTGCGATCGTCACGATGTACGACCCCGCCGCAGGGACCGGCGGGATGCTCTCCGTTGCCGAGGAGCACCTCCAGAGCCGCAACGGCCAGGCCGACCTGATCCCCCACGCCCAAGAGATCAACGACGAGTCCTACGCCATCTGCAAGGCCGACATGCTCATCAAGGGGCAGAACGCCGACAACGTCGCCTTCGGCAACAGCTTCACCAGCGACGCCTTTCCGGGCCGGACCTTCGACTACTGCATCGCCAACCCCCCGTACGGCGTCGACTGGAAGGGCTACGCAGCCCCCATCGAGCGGGAGCACGCCGAGCTCGGCGACGACGGCCGGTTCGGCCCCGGCCTTCCGGCCAAGTCCGACGGGCAGCTGCTCTTCCTGCTCCACATGCTGGCGAAGCTCAAGCCCGACGGCGGCCGCATGGCGATCATCATGAACGGATCGCCGCTGTTCTCCGGGGCGCCCGGCGGCGGCGAGTCCGAGATCCGCCGCCACGTCATCGAGCACGACCTCCTCGACGCGGTCGTCGCGCTGCCCGACCAGCTCTTCTACAACACCGGCATCACCACCTACGTGTGGATCCTGACCACCCGCAAGCGGCCGGACAGGGTCGGCACCGTCCAGCTCATCGACGGCCGGCAGGGCTTCGCGAAGATGCGCAAGAGCCTCGGCAACAAGCGCCACGAGCTCCTCGACCGGCACATCGACGAACTGGTCGGGCTGTACCGCGAGCCCGACGCCGACGACGAGCGCTGCAAGGTGCTCCCGAACCACACCTTCGGGTTCCGCCGCGTCACCATCGAGCGGCCCAAGCGCGCCCGCTACGACGGAGGTCCTGCCGCCGTCGAGCGGCTCTGTGCCAACCCCGACTGGGATGCCAGCAACGTCCGCAAGGCCGACGCCGACCGGGCTGAGGAGATCCTGGCCGGCGTCGAACGGGCTGTTACCGACCTGCCCGGCGCCGGCATCGCCTTGACCGAGGCGCTGAAGCGGGTGCAGAAGGCCAGCGAGTTCTCGGCGCTGCTCAAGAAGGCCAAGTCCGCCGTCGAGGGCGCCTTGTCCGTCGATGATCCCGACGCCGACATCGTCCGCGACGCGAAGGGCAATCCCGTTGCAGACACCGACCTCCGTGGGCAGGAGACCGTCCCCCTCCCCGAGCCCTACGACCCCTTCGACGAGCACACCGACTGGCTTCGGGAGGGCGTGGAGGAGCACGTCGCCGCCGAGGTGCTTCCCCACGCCCCCGACGCGTGGGCCGACCACACCAAGACGAAGCTCGGGTACGAGATTCCCCTCACCCGCATCTTCTACAAGTACTCCCCACCACGGCCCCTGGAGGAGATCGACGCCGACATACGCAAGGTCGAAGCAGAGATCCTGGAGCTTCTTGGGCAGGTCACCGGGTGACGGCTTGGACCCTGATGCCTGTCGCGGCACTGGCCGGTTTCCGGAACGGTTTCCCTTTCAAGCCTGAAGATCAGGGCTCGACAGGGCGGCCGATCGTGCGCATCGAGCAGTTTCTCAACCCAAACGTCGAGCCGGCTCGCTACGACGGAAGTGACGTACCCACTAGAAACCACATCGCAGACGGGGACTTGATCTTTTCGTGGTCAGGGACACTGGCCGTGGGCACTTGGGATCGGGAGCCCGCATACCTGAACCAGCATCTGTTTCGGGTGGATCCCCGCCCCGGCATTCAGAAGGGCTGGCTTCGGTGGGCTCTCATCGAGGCGATCGCTCGAATGACCCCCTGGATGCACGGGTCCGCGATGACGCACATCACGCGTCGCGTTCTCGAGGAGGTGCGGGTGCCCGTGCCGCCGGTTGAGGTGCAGTGCCGCATCGCGGACTACCTCGACACCAAGACCGCCCGCATCGACACCCTCATCGACCGCAACCGCGACGCCGCCCTTCTCGTCCGCGAGCGTCATCTTGCGGAGATCGTGGATACGGTCACCGGTGGCGTCAAGTCCGGTCCCGTCGGGCCAATGGGAACTGCGTACTGGATCAACGCGGAGCGCGCTGGCTGGCAAGTAGCTCCTCTCGGCCTGAACTACCGAATCCAACTCGGAAAGATGCTCAACGAAGAGCGAGGCGAAGATCCAGAAGGGAGGCCGTACCTGGGCAACGCCAACGTCCAGTGGGACCGGTTCGTGCTTGGCGATCTCAACACGATGACCTTCGGAGATGACGAGTGGGTGCGGTACGGCGTCGAGCCGGGTGATTTGCTAGTGTGCGAGGGAGGCGAGGTGGGACGGGCCGCGGTCTGGGAGGGCGCTCGCAACGGCGTCCACTACCAGAAGGCACTCCATCGGCTGCGTCCTCTGAAGGCTGAGGCCGTTCCTCGCTACCTAATGTATTGCTTCATGGCGGCGGCGAAGACAGCGGTCTTCGAGATCGGGAGCAATAAGGCAACAATCGACCACCTCACGAGCGAGAAGCTGCAGGAACACCGCTTCCCCTTCCCGCCGGCCGTGGACCAGCGACGGATCGTCGACGAGCTCGACACGGCGTCAGTCAACACGTCCTCGCTGCTCCATCGCCTTGACCGCCAAGCCGTTCTCCTCCGAGAGCGCCGTCAGGCCCTCATCACCGCCGCCGTCACTGGAGAGATCGAGGTCTGACATGACGAGCGACGCCGATGCCCTACCCGTCACGGTCCTGTTGGCCACGGAGCCCGGCCAGCCCGTCGTCGTCCTCGACGGGAACGCCGCCCTGCGGATGGCGATCGTGGACCGCGAATCGCTGGGCCGGCTCGATGAGGAGTGGGACAGGCCGGGTGTCTACATCCTCCTGGATCCGGTGTCGTTCGATGGGGCGTTCGGGGCCTACGTCGGGAAGGCGCCGGCGGGGTTGCGCGATCGTCTGCGGAACCATCTGCGGTTGAAGGAACACTGGTCGCGAGCGGTGCTCGTGATCCGTGACACGACCTACGGATGGGACTCCGCACAGGTCGGCTGGCTGGAGGGACGCCTGTTCGACATGCTCGACGGAGCGACGTTGGCGCAGCTGTCGAACAAGCAGCGGCCCCAGGACGAGACGGTGCGTCCGTACGACCGGGCGGCGCTCGAGGCAGCGACCGAGCCGATCGCAGCGGTTCTCCGGCTGTTGGGCTGCTCGCCCGACACGTTCGCGGAAGAACCTGAGACCTCAGCCGAGCATCCCGTCGCGAGCGCGGAAGGATCAGGGTCCAGGCGTGTGTACGCAGTCACGCTCGCTGACTTGCTCGCGGCCGGTGACATCGTGCCGGATGAGCGGCTCGTCTCGACGCAGCGGTCAGCACCGGCGAGCGCGGTGGTGCAAGCCGACGGCCGGCTGCTGCTGGACGGCGAGCGGTACCCGTCACCGTCGGCGGCAGGCTCTGCGGTTCGGGATGGGAAGGCGACGAACGGCTGGACGTTCTGGGCCGCCGAACGCGAGGGCTCGGCGGTTCCGCTCGCCACGATCCGCGCCCGGTTCCTCCGCCGCACCGACCGGTCCTGATGGCTCGTCGACGTCGGGGTGTCGCAGGGGCCGGGCATCGTCCTCAGGGTGAAGACGCCTGATCCAGACCTCGACGCCCCGCGGGGCTTCGCCGCAAGGGTGAGTGCTGACCTCGCCGAGGTGCTGCTCGCCGAGCTTCGAGTCGGCCTGACGCGGTCGGCGGCCGCGACGCACTCGCCGCTCGGCGTCGTCGCGGACCTGGTCGCGACGAACGATCTCAGCGGCGCCCCACGAGATGGGGTTGAGGTCGGCGTCGACGACCTGCTGGCGGCCATGTCCGAACTCGTTGGCCGGGCCGTGGGAGAGCAGCGTTCCCGCACAGCTGCGGGAACCGTGCAGCATGCCCGAGGCGCCCTGTGGGCGTTCGGTCAGATCCGCGCCGCCCAACGACGTCTTCCAATGCAGCAGCAACTCCAGCATCAGGACGAGGCCCGGATCAGCGCCCTCAAGGAGTCCCCCGACTCCGGCTCGGCGTGAGACCGCCCGCGGCGTCGTCGAGGTCCGGCATCATCGTGGGTGGCAGGACGCACGCGACAGGGGTGGCGACGATGGCAGTTCACGACGAGCAGATGCTCCAGCGGCTGATGCGGGACGAGCTCGTCACGAGTGGCGGCTGGGTCGAGCGACCCCACGCCGACATCGACCGGGGCAGCCGGCTGATCGTCGACGACCTCATCGGCTACCTCTCCGACACCCAGCCTAAGGCGGTCGAGCGCTTCGCCGCCGTGGCCGGGCCTGGCTGGCAGCAGCAGCTCGTCTCGATCGTCGCCGCCGACCTGGACAAGGAACCCGGCCGCACCCTCGCGCTCCTGCGCGGCGGCAAGCGGGTGAAGGGGGGTGTGACGTTCTCGTTCTGCCAGTTCCGGCCGGGCAACGAGCTGAACGCCGACCTCGTCGCCGCCTACGACGCCAACCGCCTCGCCGTCGTGCTCGAAGCCCCCGTCCGCAAGCCCGACGGCACCTGGGGCGCCATCGACGTCGCCCTGTTCGTCAACGGCATCCCGGTCGCGGACGCGGAGCTCAAGAACAGCATCAGCGGGCAGCGCGTCGCCGACGCGGTCCGCCAGTACCGCCGTGAACGCCACGTCGACGACACGATGCTGCGGTACCGCTCGGTCGTGCACTTCGCCGTCGACACCGACGCGGTCATGATGGCCACCGACCTGACCCGCCAGGGCACCACGTTCCTCCCCTTCAACCGGGGATCAGCGCCCGACGGCACCGGCGGCGCAGGGAACTACCCCCCTGCAGATGGCGGCCACAAGACGTCCTACCTCTGGCGTGAGGTCTGGCAGCGCGACGCATGGCTCGACCTGCTCCACCGCTTCGTTCACGTCGAGCCGGCTGACCCTGCCGATCCCACTAGCAAGCCGGTCATGATCTTCCCGCGCTACCACCAGTGGGACGCCGTCCGCAGCCTCGCGGACCACGCACGCGAGCACGGCCCCGGTCAGACGTACCTCGTCCAGCACTCCGCGGGGTCCGGCAAGTCCAACACCATCGGCTGGCTCGCCCACCGGCTCACCACGCTCACGGATCCCACGACCTCGGACCGGGTGTTCGACAAGGTCGTGGTCATCACGGACCGTCGCGTCCTCGATGCCCAGCTCTCTGCCACCGTCGCCCAGTTCGAGCAGGCGTCCGCCAAGGGACGCGTCGTCGCCGTCGACTCCTCCCGCGAGCTCGCCGACGCCCTGGCCAAGCCCTCCACCCGGATCATCGTGAGCACCCTCCAGAAGTTCCCCGTCGCCAACCAGCTCGACGCCATCGAGCAGGTCAACGGCCGCTTCGCCGTCCTGGTCGACGAGGCCCACTCCTCACAGTCCGGGGAGTCCGCCAAGCAGCTCAAGGAAGCCCTCGGCAGCACCCCACCGGCGTCGGACGTGTCGCTGCTGGACCTGGGCGTCGAGGTGGAGTACGACGCCACCGATCAGGTCGCCGACGCGATCCTCCGCTCCGCCGCAGCGCGTGGTCGGCCATCCAACATCAGCTTCTTCGCCTTCACCGCCACCCCCAAGGGCAAGACCCTGGAGCTGTTCGGCACCCGCGACCCGCAGGGCGAGTACCGCCCCTTCCACCTCTACTCGATGCGCCAGGCCATCGAGGAGGGCTTCATCCTCGACCCCCTCCAGCGCTACACCACCCACTCCACGCTCTGGCGCGTCGCCACGGAGTCCGGTGAGGAGGTCGAACGATCCAAGGCCACCGCCGCGATCGCGAAGTACGCCCAGCTCCACGAGGAGATGATCCGCCAGAAGTCCGAGATCATCGTCGAGCACTACCGCGAGCACGTCCGACACCTGCTGTCGGGCAGGGCCAAGGCGATGGTCGTCACCCGCAGCCGCCTCGCCGCGGTCCGCTACGCCCAACAGCTGCGGCAGGTCATCGCCGACGCCGGCTACGACCTCGGCGTCCTCGTCGCCTTCTCCGGCACCGTCATCGACCCCGACGTCCCAGGTGTCGAGCACACCGAGAGCTCCCTCAACGGCTTCGGGGAGGCCCAGACCGTCACCAAGTTCGCCGGCGACGACTACCAGCTCATGGTCGTGGCGGAGAAGTACCAGACCGGCTTCGACCAGCCCCTCCTCCAGGCCATGTACGTCGACAAGAAGCTCGACGGCGTCGCCGCCGTCCAGACCCTCGGCAGGCTCAACCGGATTTCGCCCGGCAAGGAACCACCGTTCGTCCTGGACTTCGTCAACACCCACGAGGACATCGCCGCCGCCTTCGAACCCTTCTACGAGGGCGCGGTCGGCATGCCCACCGACGACCAGCTGCTGTACGAGGTCTGGCAGCGCCTCCGCGACAGCCACGTCCTCGAGGAGGTCGACCTCCTCGCCTTCGCCACCGCGTTCTTCACCGCCAAGCCCGGTGAGACCCACCACCACCAGGCCCTGCACAACGCGCTGCGCCCCGCCGAGGAGCGCTTCGCCGAGCTCGGCGAGGAGGGCCAGGAGCTGTTCCGCCAGGCCGCCGCCCAGTTCGTCCGCATGTACGGCTTCCTCGCCCAGGTGCTGCCCTACACCGACGACGAGCTCGAGCGGGCGTACCCCTACGTCAAGATGCTGCTGCGCCGCATCGGCAACGAACGCGGCGAGGCCCTCGACCTCTCCGACGACGTCGAACTGTCCCACCTCGGCATCCGCGAAGGCGTCGGACAGGCCATCGGACTCGCCGGCGGCGAACACACCCAGGTCTCGTTCACCGGCACCGGACAGGGCTCCCTCACCGACGACGAGCTCGTCCTTCTCAGCGAGGTCGTCGACCGCATCAACGAACGCTTCGGAGCGACCGTCACCGACGAGGACAAGGTCTTCTTCCAAGCCCTCGGCGAACGCATGGCCGGCATCGAACGCCTCCAGCAGCAAGCCGCCGTCAACGACGAAGCCACCTTCAAGTACCCCTTCGACGAAGCCTTCATGACCGCCGTCATCGACGCCATGGAGCACAACACCGACCTCGGCAAGCGCCTCCTCGACGACGCCGAGTACGCCGACATCGTCAAGCGTTGGATGCTCCGCTACGTCCACCGCCGAGCGGCCGAACGGCACGAGACTCCCGAGCTCGACCTCCCTACATAGCTCTGGGCCGGATGCGGAACGATTCCCCCGTGCAAGGCATGATTCCATCCTTCCAAGGGCCACAGCCTCTAAGTCACCTGTGGCACCTCGCCCTCGCTTCTGGGGCTACGTCCTGCGCTGCCGCCGCGCCCCCACCTACACTCGGGTGGCATCCCGGTCCTCACGGCCTAGCCTCGACGACTTTCATCCGCACACCGAAAGGGGTTGAGCGTGCCCTATACCGCCCTCGACTTTGGCGAGCATGACGATGTCGTTTTCAAGGGCGCGCCACTCACGACGGTCCTATGTCAAATCCGATTTGAGCCGATCTTATCTCTTTTGGATCAATCCGGGATGGCGGGACTGCAAGAGGCGCTCCGCTCAGAGTATCCGTCGACCGCGGTCGACCGAGAGATGGAGATTTCTGTCGCGGGTAAGTCCCCGCAGATGCGGCAAACCGCGCCGATTTGGCGCCTCAGAAGTACTGATGAGAACTGGACCGTTTCCGTTGCGGTCGACTTCGTTTCTCTTGATGTAGATACCTACAGTCACTTTAGTGAATTTCAGAAGCGACTAACCCATGTGCTGAGTGCTGTCGACCGAACCCTTCGTCCAAGTAGGGCTGTCAGGATCGGCCTGCGAAAGGTGAACCGCCTGACGCACCCTGACGTCTCCGATCTGCGTGGTTGGTCGCCCTACCTGCGCTCCGAACTTCTGGGACCGGCCGTCGACAAATCGCTTCCGGGATCTATTCGGACAGCTCACTCAGAATGGACTATCGCCGACTCTGAGAAGAGCCAACTTACTATGCGCTTTGGCTCTATGGAGTCAGACCCTGAGGCCTATATCCTCGACTATGACTACTGGACTGATTCGCACCGTCACGAAGTCGCGCCCGACCCCGATTTGATCGAGATGATTGCCGCGTACGCGTCGTCCATGACTGCCTGCTTCCACTGGTCCCTGCTACAGCCAATGAAGAATCACCTTCAGCCGGTGCCTCGCCCGAAAGGATGACTTCATGATTAGTCTCACACGCCACGCCGCCTACTCGGAACTCTCGGAAGCCGGCGAGCAGGCACCTTGGGCTTTGGCGTCGCTTGACCCGGGTACAGATGCGCTCATCGGACAAGTTGAAACGACTCTCAAGGCTATCGAGTCGGTGCTGCCGCCCGTTGAAGCCTCTGGGGCCGGTAGGGACCGCGCAGTTCAACTCAGAGTTGCCGCGGCGTGGCTCGAAGGGCTAACGGCCCCCGAGGTAGCCAGGCTCTTCGGCTTCGACAAAGCGCAGTTCCGTAAGGCACTGCATGGCAGCTTCAAGATTCAGAAGTCAAAGTGGGCGCGGCTCGATGCTGTCATGGAGATCACAAGGAGCCTACGGCAGACACTTCAGCCCGATGCCGTAGGAGATTGGTATCGTACGCCGGTTCCTCGATTGGCAGGCCGGACGCCGATAGAAGCGATACGCGCAGGCGACCAAGGGGCGGTTAGGGACCTTGTGGACTCCTACCTTGACACTACCTTTGGATAGATGGCCGTTGTCCTAAATGACCCCGCGGTCTGGCGAGTGTGGGAACAAGGGGATGTCTACCGGTTCCAGCAGGAATCTTCGCCCTACCCGGTTGACGGATCATGGCCGACAAACAGAGGAAGATTTGATAACGGAGTTCGGCATACGCTCTACTTGGCAACGAGTGCGGTAACCGCTGTGGCTGAGTACTTTCGGCGTCACCCCGAACTCCTCGAGTTTCAAGGGAGGACAAGACTCCGGACCTATCAGATGCGACTGGAGCCTATCACTGAAGGTCTGGATCTACGGACAGCTGAGCAGATTCATGTCTGTGGCTTTGATGGCTCTCGTCTTCGATCTTCCGAACGCGACGAGAGTCAACGCTACAAGGAGTGCCGAGAGTTGGCCGTTGTGGTAGAGGCTCAGGGCGGGTCGGGCATCGCGCATCAGTCGGCTGCGTATATGGATGGCCAGACCTTCGCGCTCTTCGGGCAGCAGTCTGATGGTAGATGGAAACTGTCCGCTCCTGTCGAAGTGCCTACCCCGGCCGTCGACCCAGCCCAGGTTCGAGTTATCGAGTCGTAATTAGGTTCGATCGACTCTGGCCCAAGAGTGGGAGCCGCCGACTCGGTGTCGGTCGCAGCGAGGGCCGAAGCCGGTAGCTCGCCGCTGCAGGTGCAGAACGAGTCGCGGCCCCTGTGGCTACGGGGCAGGCGGTCGTCTGCCGCACGCCTGGGCGGCACGCTAGCGCCTTGGCCGTGGCCTAGTGGCGCTGGCAACACATCTGTTCAGTCATGCGGGCGGTGGGACTGCTGCACGGGACGGTGACACCTGACCTGTGGTGCCGTGAGGTGCTGCGAGAGAGGATGTCGCCATGCCCGCCCCCTACCCACAGGAGTTCCGCGACGACGTCGTCCGGGTCGCTCGGAACCGCGAGCCCGGCACCCGGCTGAAGGACATCGCTGCTGACTTCGGGATCTCTGAGTCGTGCCTGACCAACTGGATGAAGGCAGCTGATGTGGAGGACGGCGTCACGCCTGGCACCACCAGTCCGGAGCACGTCGAGCTCGTCGCCGCTCGCCGTCGGATCCGTCTGCTCGAGCAGGAGAACGAGGTCCTCCGCCGGGCCGCTGCGTACCTGGGGCAGGCGAACCTGCCGGGAAAATGATCTACCCGCTCGTCCGCGAGCTGGCCGACGACGGGATCCCCGTCACGGTGACGTGCCGGGTCCTCAACATCGCCCGCCAGCCCTACTACCGCTGGCTCGCTGAGCCGGTCACCGACGCAGAGTGGGACCGCGCCCAGCTCGCCAACGCCATCTGCGACGCCCACCACGACGACCCGGAGTTCGGCTACCGGTTCCTCGCCGACGAGGTCCGCAACGCCGGGCTGAAGGCGTGCGATCGGACGATCTGGAAGGTGGCCTCGGAGAACCGCTGGTGGTCGACGTTCGGCAAGACACGGTCCCGCAAGGCCGGTCGTCCAGGCACACCAGCCTTCGACGACCTGGTCCGCCGCGAGTTCACCGCCGACGCACCCAACACCGTCTGGCTGATCGACATCACCGAGCACCCCACCGCTGAGGGGAAGCTCTACTGCTGTGCGATCAAAGACGTCTGGTCCAACCGGATCGTCGGCCACGCCATCAACGAGCGGATGACCGCCCGCCTCGCCGTCGCCGCCCTGCAGACCGCCGTCGCCCGACGCACCGCAGAGGGCCACGACGTGGCCGGCTGCATCGTTCACGCCGACAGGGGCAGCCAGTTCCGGTCGAGGAAGTTCAACCGCGCCCTGACCCACCACGCCCTCGTCGGCTCGATGGGCCAGGTGGGCACCTCGGCGGACAACGCCGCCATGGAGAGCTTCTTCGCCCTCCTCCAACGCAACGTCCTCGACCGCCAGCGTTGGGACACCCGCGACGCCCTCCGCATCGCGATCCTGGTCTGGATCGAACGGACCTACCACCGCCGACGTCGCCAGCTCCGCCTCGGCCGGTTGACCCCCATCGAGTACGAGACCATCATCCCCACACCGGCCACCCAGGCCGCCTAACCCCACCTGTCACCCGAACGTGCAGCAGTCCCGGTCGACGGTGAATCTGCTGCGGGGGTAGGACAACTGACCCCTGGGTCGACGCCCGTGTGAACGAAGCGGTCTTTACGTGTGAAACGCAACTGGGGCGCCGCGCTCAGTGTCCCCGCTGACCAGGGAGAACGCCCATTCGGCAGACACCCCTCCACGGGGTCGTTCCCCGAAGGACCAGAGCGTGTTTCCCGAATGCAGCGGGACGCACCGCGGGTTGTGGGTGCGGGGGTCATCCGGAGAACCCGGGAACCATCGCGGCTGCAGCGGAGTCGGACCCGGTGATGTCCATGCCACGCGTCCTCCTCCTGCTCATGGTCCTCGTGGTCGCCACGTCCGCGTGCGCCTCCCCATCAGTGGGCGAGGTAGTCCAGCGATCGTCGGATGGACGGTTCGAGCAGGTGGTCGCCGACGACGTGCGGATCTGGCGCCACGTCGCGGGGAGCGGCGACGGCCACGATGTCCTGGTCATGGGTGCCCTCGGGTACGCCGATGGGTGCGGCGCCTTCCTCGACAGCGAGGAGGTCGACCAGCGCTACCCGGTCGTCTGGCCAGCCGGCACCGACATCGAGCGGGCCGACCCGCTGGTGATCCGGCTGCCCGACGGCACCAGCCTCGAGGACGGCCAGACCGTGTCGGGTGGCGGCGGCTACGCCACCGACTCGACCCTCGTCGACGACGGCTGCGCCGACTCGGGTGAGACCGCGATCTTCAATGCCTCCGCCGACCTGGAGGTCGTCGCAGCCACCCCACCGCCGTCGGCGACGAGCGCCCCCGCCCTGGCGATGTTCGATCGCTGCACCGATCTGGAGGAGCCGCCGCCCTCGCCCGACGGGCCGCTCAGCGACGACCCCGACGTGGCCGCCGCGCAGCAGGCCCGCGCCGCCGTCGCCCTGCCCAGCGACATCGCCACGGTCGAGGCCCTGCTGTCCTCAGGCGAAGGCGACGAGGGCTGGCCGCTCGGCTACCCCCACACCGAGGAGGAGCTCCAGGCGATCATGGCGCGCAACGGCGACGTCGACCAGCTCGCGCAGCTGCAGGAGTGGGCGGCCTCCACCCATCCCGACACCTGGGCGGGGCTGTGGCTGGACCAGGCCCGCGGCGGTGTCGTCACCGTCGCCTTCACCGCCGACGTCGATGCGCGCGTCGCCGAGATCGAGGACCGGTACGGCCTTGAGGTCCGCGGCGTCGAGGCGGACTTCACCGCAGCGGAGCTCGACGCCGCGCAGGACCGCCTGGGTCCGGCGATGCAGCAGCATGCAATGGCCCGAGGCACCGACGGACCCCAGCCGGGCGACCTCACCTCGACCGCGGTGCACGCCCCGACCAACCGGGTGCAGGTCGGGATGTACACCGACGACGAGGAAGCCCAGCAGCGCCTCGCCGAACTCGTCGACCCCGCGATGGTGTGCCTGGACATCGAAGAGGTCCCCACCGTCGAGGACGCCGTGCCGGCGAGCTGGGCACCGTCGGCGGGCGCCCACCTGTCCGCGGGCTCCACCGCCATCGCACTCGACGTCATCGAAAGGGCATGCGCCTCCGCGACGCCGGCAGATGGCCGCATCGTCGTGCGGGGCCTCAGCTACCGGCAGGACGCGGTCGTCGTCACCCTGGGCGTCATCCCCCTACCAGGCGCCAACGACTGCCCGGGCAACCCCGTCACCCCCTTCACCCTGGAGCTCGACGAACCGCTCGGCGACCGACAGCTGCTGGACGGCGCCGGCGGCGGTGCGTCACCGCCCACCCTGGATCGATGAGCGCGATGACGCCTGTCCGCGAAGTCCGCCCCTGACATCCGCAGCGCTTCGCCGTGCGAAGAGCGCAGCCGCCACACCGTGTGAACGAACCCGCCCGGACGTGTGAACAGCCTGCTCACGCCTGCTCGCGGCGACGCCGCTGACCTGGGGTTCCGCTGATTCGAGGAACACCCCTCCACCCGCTCCATCGATCCACGCGCGGGCGTGGTCAGCCCGCTCGGGCCAGGAACGCGAGGGTCCTGTCGATGAGGCGCGCCGTCGCCTCCGCGTCGTGGCCGGGGAGGGAGGCGTCGACGAAGAGGTGGGCGGTGCCCGGGTAGAGGAGCAGCTCGGCGTCCGACGCGGCCTCCACCAGGGCCCGAGCCGCGTCGAGGTCCCCGCCGTCCACGAAGAACGGATCGGCATCCATCCCGTGCACCTGGACCGGGACCCCCTCGGGCCACCCGTCGCCGAACTCCTCGATCGGCGCGCAGGCGTCGATGAGGATGGCCCCCCGCGCCCCCGGTCGTGACTGGGCGAGCTGCTGGGCCGGCATGACCCCGAGCGACACGCCGGCCCAGACGACGTCGTCCGGGTAGGCCTCCGCGGCACGCCTCCCGCGCTCGGACAGGGTGGCGAACCCGATCGTCCGGGCGTGCGCCATCCCGGCGTCGAGGTCCTCGAACGTGGCGCCCTCGAGCAGGTCCGGGAGGTGGACCACGTGCCCGGCCCCCCGCCAGGCGTCCGCGAGCGCGCGGATGCCAGGGGTGAGCCCCTGGACGTGGTGGAACAGCACGACCTCGGTCATCTGCGACTCCGATCAATCCATAATTGTCGAACGTTCGACCATCCTAGGCTGTTCGCGTGCCGGTAGACGACCCGATCCCCGACTACGAGCTGGCGGACCGCAAGGCGCTGACCACCCCGGAGCAGGTGAAGGCGCTCGGCCACGAGCTCCGCCGTCAGATCCTGGGCCTCCTGCACGAGCGGGCCGCCAGCGTCACCGAGCTCTCCCGCGCGACCGGGCGGCCGCGCAGCACCGTCGCCTACCACGTGGATCTCCTGGTCGAGGCGGGGCTGGCGGCCGTGGTCCGGACCCGGCGGGTGCGGGCGGTCGAGGAGCGGTTCTTCGGACGCACCGCTCGGTTGTTCCACATCGCGGTGGCGGGCGACGGCCTGGACGACGTCTCCGGTGACTTCAACGACTTCGAGGTCGCGGCCAGGGAGTCCGATGCGGCCTTCCGACGGGGCGAGCTGTGGGGGTTCGTCCGGCACGCCCGGATCTCCGAGGACGTCGCGGGCGAGTTCTGGGAGGCCATGGCCGAGCTCGTCCGCCGCTTCGAGACCCTCCCGCGATCGGGCGACGTGACCTACGGCTTCGCGGTGGGGATCTACCCGACGGAGGCCGGCGCGCTGCCGTCCGCCGAGGGCTGAGCGGGGTGGGCCGCGCCCCCGTGGCGCTCCAGCCACCCGAGGATCGCCTCGGTCGTCTCCGCGGGTCGCTCCTGCTGGATGCAGTGGGCGGCGTCGAGGGTCATGACCTCCACCGCCGGGACGTGCTCGGCGAGGCCGGGTGACGGCGGCACGACGTCCCGCTCGCCGTAGATCATCAGGGCGGGGTGGCGGACGACGGGGTCGACGTCGGCCAGGAGGTGCCAGTTCCGGTCGAGGTTGCGGTACCAGTTGAGGCCACCGGTGAACCCCGACGCCTCGTACGCGTCGAGGTAGACGGCCATCTCGTCGTCACCCATCAGCGGCGTGCCGGGGGCCGACTCCGCCGTGGCGAGGTCGAGCGGGTCCGTGCCCGCCCCCGGCGCCGTCGCCGGCTGACCTCCGCGGAGCACGTTGCGGAGGAACCGCTCGGCGTTCGCGTCGAGGAGGGCGTCCGCGACGCCGGGTCGCCGGTTGACGTGGACCATGTAGTGGTCGCGGCCGAACAGCTCCTCCAGCACCTCCACCCACGGCCGGTCCCCCCGCTCCTGGTACGGGAGGCTGAGGGCGACGATCGAGCGGACGCGGTCGGGGTGGAGCAGCGCCAGGCCCCAGACGACGTTCGCGCCCCAGTCGTGCCCGACGACGGTCGCGTCGTCGTGGCCGTGGTGGTCGAGCAGGGCGACGAGGTCACCGGTCAGGTGCGCGATGTCGTACGCCTCCACCGCCTCGGGACGCGACGAGCGGCCGTAGCCGCGCTGGGTGGGGGCGAGCACGTGGTGTCCGGCGTCGGCGAGCGCCATCACCTGGTGGCGCCAGGAGAAGGCGTGCTCGGGCCAGCCGTGGCACAGGACGACGGGGGCGCCATCGCGCGGCCCGGCCTCGATCACCTCGAGCTCGACGTCGCCGAGCGGCACGCGGGTGGGACGTGGGAAGCGGGTGGGGTCGAACACGGTGTCTCCTCTGTCGCGGGTGCCGACCGCGGTCCTCCGCGGCGGTCCCCGGGACCCTATGCTCGGTTCCGGACAGAAACGGTCCGGGACCTGGGAGGAGGAGCGCAGATGCCGCGGACGCCGACGGCTCGCGCGCTGTCGCTGCTGTCGCTGCTGCAGACGCAGCGGATGTGGCGGGGCGCGGTGCTCGCCGAGCGCCTGGGGGTCACCGAGCGCACGGTGCGCCGTGACGTCGATCGCCTCCGCGAGCTCGGCTACCCGATCGACGCGACGACGGGTCCCTACGGCGGCTACCGCCTCGCGATCGGTGCGCACGTCCCGCCCCTGCTCCTCGACGACGACGAGGCGGTGGCGGTCGCCGTCGGGCTCCGCTACGCCGCCGAGGCCGCCATCAGCGGCATGGAGGAGTCGTCGCTGCGAGCGCTGACGAAGCTCGAGCGCCTGCTGCCCCACCGGCTCCGACGTCGCGTATCGGCGCTGCGGTCGAGCGTGTCGTCGGTGCCGTGGACGCCGGGCGACCCCATCGACCCCGAGGCGATCGGCGTGCTGGCCGGCGCCTGCGCCCACCACGAGGAGGTGCGGTTCGGGTACCGGCGCGGCGACGGCGAGGTCGGCCGCCGAACCGTCCAGCCCCACGAGCTCGTGACCGCCGGTCGTCGCTGGTACCTGGTGGCGTGGGACCGCGATCGGGCCGGCTGGCGCCTGTTCCGGCTCGACCGGGTGCGCGCCCCGGCGCCCACAGGCCTCCGGTTCGAGCAGCGCGACCCTCCCGTCGACGCGAGGACCATGGTCGCCGACGCCGTCCGGGGGTCGGCGGAGCAGGTCGAGGTCCTCGTGCGCATCGGCGCCCCCCTCGCCGCGCTCGACGAGGTCCTGGCGTGGGTCGACCACACCGCCGCCGAGGACCTCGGGGACTCGTGCGCGGTGCGCCTTCGCGCCCCCGACGTCCCGCGGCTGGCGCTCGTGGCCGCCCGCATCGCGCTGAGCGCCCCGGTCGCGGTCGTCGAGCCGTCCCCCGACCCGGCCGCCCCCGAGCTCGCGGCGGCGCTCCGGCGCGTGGCGGCGCACCTCGCCGACCCGCGGACCGCGACCGCGCACCCGCGGACGCCCTGACGGCGCTGCGCGGCCGAGGTCTCAGGCCTCGACGCGTGCGACGACGATCGCGGTGTTGTCCCCCAGGCCGGCCGCCTCGCAGGCGGCCATGAGGGCGTCGGCGTCGGACGCGGCCAGGACCGCCTCGTCCGGGCGGTCGCCGAGCGCCGCCATCACCCCGTCGGAGCACGCCACGACGACGTCACCCGGCCGGACGTCGAGGCGCACGACCTCGGGCTCGGCGTCCATCCCCGCCCCGAGCGCCCGCGTGATGCCGCCCAGCCAGCCGGCGTGGTCGGTCGTGACGAAGCCGACCGCCCCGTCGCGGACCACGTAGACGCGCGAGTCCCCGCACCACGTGATGTAGAGGTCGTCGTCGGCGAGGACGGCCCCGGCCACGGTCGTGCCGGGCTCCCGGGGACCGCCGTCGCCGAGGGCGCGCACGGCCCGCCCGGCCTCCACCACCAGCGCGTGCAGCTCCTCGGGGCCGGACGGCGTGGACCCCGACAGCACCGCGATCGCCGCCTCGGCCGCGGCCCCGCCATCGCGGTGCCCGCCCATGCCGTCGCAGACGAACACCGCCTCGGCGGTCGCGTGGACCCGGTCCTGCTGGTGGTCGCGCGGGCCCTGGGCCACCGCCGTCGTCACGTGGAACGTCGTCATCTCCGCCGCACCCTAGGTCAGCGCCCCGACCAGGAGCACGACGAGCCAGACCGCGAGTGCCACCGCGCCGAGGGTGACCAGCGCCATGCCGGCGCCCGCGACGACCAGCGCGCGGCGCGACGACCGGCGCGTCCCCTCCTCGTCGACCACGTGCCGCTCGAGCAGCGCCACGTTCCGCCGGTTCGCCTTGAAGCCGAAGTCGGCGATCCAGCCGAGCACGGGGACGGCGCCGAGGACGGCGTCGACCGCGACGTTCGCGAGCATCCGGGCCAGCGTCGCCCCGTGCGCGCCCAGCCGGACGGCCTCGAGCACCACGACCCCGGCCAGGCCGAGCGACGTCAGGTCGCCGAGCCCGGGGATGAGCCCGAGCAGCCCGTCGAGCCCGACCCGGCGCTCGGTCCCGGGGACCCGGACGGCGTCGTCGAGGAGGTGGGCGAGGCGCCGGACCCGCTGCTCGCGCTGGGCGCGCTCGTCGTCGGCGGTGGCGGCGGGCGTGCGGGAGAGGTCGGTCACGGGGGCTCCTGGGTGGGACGTCGTCACCGACACCCTCCCCCGCGACGCGCCACGCGACCGCCGCCACGTGCCGGCTGCGCCCGCCTCGGTCCCGGCGGGGACGCGGCGGTCAGGGGAGGTCGATCAGGTCGAGCCCGAGGTCGACCGGCGCGTCCTCCAGCCCGATGACCTCGGCGAGGCGGCCGAGCCCGGCCTCGACGCCCAGCACGTCGTCGTCGCCGACG